>JAANMX010000034.1_pt1 | contig 141157 bp, 113 predicted proteins | sample 7279681 | NCBI WGS metagenome assembly JAANMX01 (sample SAMN14094542, study PRJNA606508) | bioreactor metagenome | isolation source: A lab-scale SPAN reactor treating ammonium-rich wastewater day 351 | place: Ireland: Galway | collected 2018-01-01 | reverse complement strand
CCACCACAAGCATCATGCGGCCAACCGCATCGTCCTGGAAGTGCGCGAAGAAAACGGCGTTAAGGAACCTTGGACCTGGGTCCGAACCCAGGGGAAAGGACGCGTCTTTTACACCGCCTGGGGCCATGATGCGCGTACTTGGGGTCATCCGGGATTTCAACATTTGCTCGAACGCGGCCTTCGGTGGGCTCTCGGTGACGATCCAGCCAAGGTGCCGCCCTACGTCGACCGTCCGGTCATGACGGAGCTGTCCAAGGAGGCCAAACCGTTTCAATACGTCCCCGCGAACGTGCCCTTCTATCCACCGCGCGGCGGCGGTTCACGCACGGACACCCAGCGGCAGATGCCCTTGCCGCTCGATCCGGCCGAGTCGCAAAAGCACATGGTCCACCCGGTCGATCTCGAATTGCATCTCTTTGTGGCGGACCCCTCCTTGGGCGGCAAGCCCATCGCGATGAATTGGGATGAACAAGGACGGCTCTGGGTGGCCGTCTCCGTGGATTATCCCAACGACTTGCAGCCTGAGGACCAGGGCCATGATCGCATCATCATCTGCGAGGATACGACCGGCGATGGCCAGGCCGACAAGTTGACCGTGTTCGCGGATCGGCTGAGCATCCCCACGAGCTTGCTGTTTGCTCGCGGCGGCGTCATCGTGCATCAGGCCCCGCACACCTTGCTTCTCAAGGACACGAACGGCGACGACGTGGCCGATGAACGCACCGTCTTGTTCAGCGGTTGGCACACCGGCGATACCCACGCCGGCCCCAGCAACCTGCGCTATGGACTGGACAATTGGCTGTGGGGCATCGTTGGCTACTCCGGTTTTCGCGGTCAAGTGGGTTCCCAACGCCATGCCTTCAGCCAGGGGTTCTATCGCTTCACGCCGGATGGGCAACACCTGGAGTTCCTGGCCAGCACGAGCAACAACTCCTGGGGCGTGGGCATCAGCGAGGAAGGCTTGATCTTCGGCTCGACGGCCAACGGCAACCCCAGCGTGCATCTGGCGATCCCGAATCGCTATTACGAGGCCGTCCATGGCTGGACGTCAAAAGTGCTTGGCAGCATCTCCGGCGACGTGGCGATGCACCCGATCACCGATCAAATCCGCCAGGTGGATTACCATGGCCGCTTTACCGCCGCGGCCGGCCATGCGCTCTACACGGCCCGCCAGTATCCCCCCTACTATTGGAATCGAACCGCCTTCGTGGCCGAGCCGACGGGACATCTCGTGGCCACCTTCACTCTGCAACCTTTCGGGGCCGATTTCCGATCGCGAAACGCCTGGAACCTTTTGGCGAGCCAGGATGAGTGGACCGCGCCCACCATGGCCGAGGTCGGCCCGGACGGCAACGTTTGGGTGATCGATTGGTACAACTACATTGTGCAACATAACCCCACTCCCCGCGGCTTCGAAACCGGCAAGGGGAACGCCTACGTCACCGACCTGCGCGATAAAAAGCATGGCCGCATCTATCGCCTGGTGGCCAAGAATAAACCGGCCGCGGCCAAGATCAATTTGAAGAACGCCTCTGCCGAGACCCTGGTGCAAACGCTGACGAATGACAACCTCTTTTGGCGGCTGCATGCCCAAAGGCTGCTTGTCGAGCGGCAACAGGCCGACGTGGTACCTTCCCTTATAGCCCTGATTCAAGATCCCAAGGTCGACGCCATCGGCCTCAATCCAGGTGCGATTCACGCCTTGTGGACCTTGCATGGGCTTGGGCTGATGACGGAATCTCACCCCATGGTGGTGCAAACCGTCGTGCAGGCATTAAAGCATCCCTCAGCGGGCGTGCGCAGGAATGCCGTCATGGTTTTGCCCCGGAATCTCCAGGGTCTGCATGCCCTGCTGACTCAGAAATGTTTGAAGGATGGGGATGCTCAGGTGCGGCTGGCCAGCTTATTGGCTCTGGCGGAGATGCCGCCTGATGCGGAGGCGGCCCGGGCTTTGGTCGAGGTGGCTCAATTGCCGGACACGCTGTCGGATCGCTGGCTTCGGGAAGCCGCCATCTGCGCCGCGGCCCGCCAGCAACATGGATTTCTTGCCGCGATTTGCCAAACGAAACGCTTTCCCACGGAACTACTCGAAGTGCTGCGGATCGTGGCCGAGCATATTGCACGATCCGAAGATCGGAATCAAGCAGCCGCCCTGCTCCCCGCCCTCTGCACAGTGCCACCCGTTGGCGCCGAGGCCATCCTTCAAGGCTTCGCCAAGGGTTGGCCCGAACAACACACTTTGTCCCTGGAAAGCGACCAGGAAAATCGACTCATCGAGCTCTTTCATCGCCTTCCCCCCGCGGGACAATCCAACCTGGTCAAGGTGGCCGCGCGCTGGGGCAGCCAATCCTTGACCAAACAAATCAACGCGATTGTGGAAACCTTCCTCAAGTCCCTGCAGGATGAAAAGCTGCCCGCGGAACAAAGAGTCTCCATGGCCAAGCAACTCGTGGATTTGAAGCCCGAGGATGAGGCCGTGCTCCAGGCGATCATGGAGCACATGGGTCCGCGCCAACCTCCCGCCTTGACCACGGGGCTGATGCAGGCTCTGGGAGCCTCTCGATCCCCTCGCCTCGCCAGCCTGCTGATTCGTGAAAGCAAGAGCTGGACTCCCCAGGCCAAACGCGAGGCCATGCAGTTGCTCCTGCAGCGTAGCGAACGCATCCATGAGTTGCTCACGGCCGTCGAAAAACGCGAGCTTCCCTGGAACGATTTGGCTCCCGATCAGATACAGACGCTGCTTCATCATCCCGATCCGAAGGTCGCCGAGCGGGCCAAACCCCTGTTTTCCAGTCGCGGCGGCGTCCCCAATCCTGACCGGCAAAAGATCGTTGAGCAATTCATGCCCCTGATCAAGAAGAATGGCGATCCAGTCAAGGGCAAGCTGGTCTTCATGAATCACTGTGCCAAGTGTCACACCCATGGCAAAGAAGGCAACAAAGTCGGCCCCGATCTCACGGGCATGGCGGCGCTCGGCAAAGAACAGTTATTGACGGAAATCCTTGATCCGAATCGCAGCGTGGAAGGCAATTACCGGCAATACACCGTGGTGACGGAAAAGGGCCGGCTGCTGACAGGGCTATTGGCGTCCGAAACCCGCACCGCCATCACGCTGATCGACGCCGAGGGCAAATCCCACGCGCTGCTCCGCGAAGAGATCGATCAACTCACCGCCTCTTCCAAGTCGCTGATGCCCGAGGGATTCGAACAACAAATCCATGAGACCGAAATGGTCGACTTGCTCGCCTTCCTGAGCCAGCGGAGCCGCTTTATTCCACTTTCCTTGGAGAAAGTGGCCACGATGAACAGCACGCGCGGCATGTTTTACAGCGAGCAAGCCGAGGTCGAACGCTTGATCTTCCGGGATTGGAGCACCAAGGTGCACAACGGCGTCCCCTTCCACCTGATCGATCCGCGGCCGGAGGGTAGTCTCAACGTCGTCCTGTTCCATGGACCGCAGGGGCAATTTCCGCCGCACATGCCCAAGCAGATCACCCTCGATTGCCAGACGCCCGTCAAAACGCTCCATTTGCTCAGCGGCGTCAGCGGTTGGGGCTACCCCGCCTCGCCCAAGGGCACCACTTCCTTGCTGGTGCGTTTGCACTTTCAGGACGGGGAAAAGGAAGAACATGCTCTGCTCAATGGCGAGCATTTCGCGGACTACATCCGCCGGGTCGACGTGCCGCAATCTTCCTTCGCCTTTTCCCTTCGCGGCCAACAAATCCGGCACATTCAGATCAACCCGAAACGCAGCGAACCGCTGCGGCAACTGGAATTCGTCAAGGGATCTGATCGCACGGCTCCGATCCTCATGGCGGTGACCGTTGAAACGCCGTCCGCGGATTAAATACCAACCGTCGAATCAAGGCCGGCCAGGGGTCGGGAATCGCTTTTTTTCTGAAAAATCGGGATGTTGCTGCATTGCCTTATTGACGGCCTTTCCCGAGCTGTGATATTCTTGATTAATGATTTCATTGAGTCATTGACCTTTCCAATCGGACCAAGATGGTTTGCGTGAAGATCGAGACACATCACCATCACGGGGATCGGTTTGCCACCGAACAAGATCGGCTTGACCGGTTCCATCCATTGCCTTCGCAAGTTCTTCCAAAGGAGTGATCCGCATGGCCACGAAACAACCCGGCGTGTGGGGTATTGACATTGGTCAATGCGCGCTCAAGGCGCTACGCTTGGAAAAAATCAACGACGTGATCACGGCCACGGCCTTCGATTTCATTGAATATCCGAAGATTTTAAGCCAACCCGACGCGGAACCCGACGCCTTGATCCGCGAGGCCCTGGAACAATTCCTCTCCCGCAACAACATCCGGGGCGATCAGATCGCCATCAGCGTGGCCGGCCAAACCGGCCTGGCTCGTTTCGTGAAGCTGCCGCCGGTCGAAGCCAAGAAAATTCCCGATATCGTCAAGTTCGAAGCCAAGCAGCAGATTCCGTTTTCGCTCGACGACGTGGTTTGGGATTGGCAAATCATTGGGACGCAGGGCGGCGGCGAGGGCTTCGTCGAGAATGAAATTGGCCTCTTCGCCATCAAGAAGGACATGATCTACCGCGCCTTGCAAGCCCTGAAGGATGTCAAGGTCGAGGTCCATCTCGTGCAAATGGCGCCCTTGAGTCTGTGCAATTTCGTCGCCTACGATCTGCTCAACAAGGAAAAGACGGGCGGCGGCGGCGGCGATCATGAGTGCATCGTGGCCATGGACATGGGCGTGGACAACACCAATTTGGTGGTCACCGACGGCGAACGCATCATTTGGCAGCGGGCCATCCCCATCGGCGGCAACCACTTCACCCGCGCCCTCACCAAGGAAATGAAGCTGACGTTTGCCAAGGCGGAGCACCTCAAGCGCAACGCCACCAAGGCGGAAGATCCGAAAAAGATTTTCGCCAGCATGAAGCCCGTGTTCGCTGATTTCGTAGGCGAACTGCAGCGCTCCTTGAGCTTCTTCACCAATTCCCATCGCAACGCACAAATCAAGCGCATGCTGGGGTTGGGCAATGCCTTTCGGCTGCCAGGCCTGCAAAAGTTCGTCAGCCAGAGCATGGGCATCGAGGTCGAGAAAATCAACGAATTCAATCGACTGGTCGGCGACGAAGTTCGGCAATCCCCCGTTTATGCGGATAATGTGCTGAGCTTTGCCGTGGCTTATGGCCTGGCGCTGCAAGGCATGGACGTCACGCGCATCTCAACCAACCTGCTCCCGCAAGACATTCGCATGGAGCGGCTGATTCGGTCCAAGAAACCTTGGGCCTTATCGGCGGCCGCCGCTCTGCTCTTTGGCATCGGCGTTTTCGCCATCGGCAGCGGCGCTCAATGGAGCAAGGCCAGCGAGACTAAAAAGGAAGCGGACAGCGCCAAAACGGTCATGGAGGAATCCAACCGGAAAAAGGCGGCTTACCAACAAGAGCAGCAAGAACTCATCAAGGCGCGGCAAGCTGCCACGCTGATCCTGCGCGGCAGCGAGGAGCGCGTCAATTGGGGCCTCTTCAACCGGCTCATCAACGAGTGCCTGCCGCAGCCCAACGGCACCAATTTGCCCACGCATCGCCTCGACAATAACGTCGTGCCTTACGAAAAATATTTCGGCCAGAACGACCGCGCCCAGCGCGCCTGGACGATCAAGGAAGAGCGCGATCGGGCCGGCATTCGCAACGACGAAATCAATGCCAGCGTGCTGGTCCAGATCAACATCCAAGCCATCTGGGCCCGCTATTGCGACACGAGCATGGCCACGAACTTTTTCACGCAAGTGAAGCAGCGTTCCACGATCTCGGAAACCGTGGACCCCAGCAAGGATCCCGATTGGAAAGAAGCGCCGAAGCAGCCGGGCTGGGCCATTGAGATTCGCGGCTTCACCTATCATCAGGATGCCCACCATTTCGTGCGGGAAACCTTCCTGGAAAACCTGAAAAAGAAGAAGTCGGTTTTCTGGCCGGTCAACTCGCCCTATGCGACCCCGGTTAAAATGGACACGAGCCACGTCGCCATCCTGCTCTTCGAAACGGTGGACGTCACGCAAAACCCCAACCCCGCCTTCACCAAGATTTCCTCCTCCAACATCTTTCTCAATGAACTTTTGAAAAGTTCATCCAAAGAAAGCGGCGGCGCGGGGGCCGCGAGCGGCGGTGCAGGCGGCGGCGGCGGCGCGGGCGCCATGATGCTCGATCCAGGAGCCGCCTCTTCCGGCGACAGCAGTTCCACGCAGTCCCAAGGGAGTTTTAAACTTAGCTCGCCGCGCAATTCCGAATGGTCGGGCTTATCGCCCATTGGCAGCGTGGTGGGGGATAACCTGGCCGCCGGGGCCAAGGCCATTCAAGAAGACGCCAAGAAACGGACGGAATTCGTCATTGTGCTCTACTGGGTCGAACCGTTGCCGACGGAACCGCAAACAACGGCGCCGGTCGCTCCGAAATAATGGCCCAGGCGTCACGGGCATTCGCAGCAGACCGATTCGATCTTCAAGCATGACAAGGGAAGACATCCACTCCAACCTTAAGAGGTTCAGCAAGATATGGCCGCCAAAGTCAAAGTGGACAAAGAATTCCTGATCAAACACCGCTTCTGGTTGCTTTTGCCCTGCATCGGCATCGCGGCCCTGATCGGGTGGATTTGCGTGCTGTATGTGCGCGATGAAACGGAGACCTTCCAAAAGGATGCTCAAGCCGTGCATGGGCAACTGCTCGGGGTCCAGAATGATCCCGCGAAGCGCAACGACGGCTGGATCAAGGCCATTCAGGAAAAGAAAATCGTCTCGCTCGACCAGAAAAATGAACTGTGGCTCGAAGGCTACGATCAGCAGAATTCCGTGCTTCGCCGGCCGCCCGCCAACAACGCCACTCCTTCGACGCCAGGCATGAAACCGTTGGGCGAACTGATCGAAATCCGCGATCCCATCATCACTTGGCCCGCCAAAACGGCCCAGCTGTGGGAAGCCGACAAGCCCGGACAAAGCCTGCGGTTGCTCGACTTTGGCGAGCCTCTGCAGATCGTTCCCATTGACTATCGCAACGATTACCTCCTGCAATTCAACACCGTGCTCAATCTCATCGAATGGTACGATGAAACCACGGGCAAAGGCGCCGTCCGGGTCCTGGGCGGCTCGGGCAATCATCGCTCCAAGGCCAACGCGGATTTATTGAAGCCCTTCCAGTTCAAGCCCGATCGCACCGTGCTCTCCGAGGAAGCCTGGACCTTGCAAGAGGAACTGGCCATCCGGCGCGAGATGCTCCGCAGCCTGGCTCAGGTCATCGATCACGCGGGAACCTTCAGCCGCGAATGGCAAGTGATCACCAAGCCCGCGAACCAAAAGAATCCAGCATCCGCCAACAACAAATCCGGCTCAACCCCCGCGCCCGCGAAAACCACGCTGGATGAACTCACTTTCTATAACCACGTTTGGACCTGGACTCTGCCCCCCGCGGCTGAGATCAAGAATGAGCCGCCGCCGCGCCGCATGCCGAGCGTGCCGATCCCGCCCACGGTGCCCAGTTGGCAAGGATGGGAATTGGACCTGCAATTGGTCGTGGACGGCAACAAGGTCAAGCTGGAAGGCAAAAGCATCAATCACTCCACCAAATACACCATCCCGAAGGCCGCCTTGCTCGTCTATTTCATTGATGGCGAGACGAAACAAGAAAAAGCCAACCCCGTGGAATTGGACGATGCCGGTGAATTGCCGCCAACACAAGCCTCCGGGGGCGCGACGACCCAATTGAGCGAGCGCGCCTTGCGGCCCCGCGAAGTGGAGCCGGGGTCGATCCGCATCTCTCGGGTGGTGCGCAAAGCGGAGGAACCCTGTCTGGACCAACTGTGCGTTTACAACCAAAATTGGGTCATGGACGTGCGTTTTCTCGGCCAACCCAATAGTTCGATCACAACGGTCAATTGCACGTTGTATAATCGCGGCCCGCGGCGGACGCCCGTCCCCAATTTCAACATCGAATGGTCCGATGGCACCCCCACCCGGGGGACCGCCATGAAGAATCCCGAGAAGAGCATCCGTTTCTCCGTCGATGCCCTTGATGCCGGGGATAAAAAAACCTTCACCCAGGAATTTCGCGAATCCTACGCCATGCGGAAGATCATGAACGTTCGCCAAACCATGGATTGGCGCAACACGCCCATCAAGCGCATGGACGTCATGGAAATTGGCCTGACGGCTCATGAACATTCGGATCGCACCAAGGTGACGCCGCTGGTCGCCTACAAATTCAGCAACAAGGATCCCAAGGCCCCCGCCGCGGGCGCAGCCGCCTCAGAGCCTCCAGCGCTGTCGGCAAATCACGAAGTCATGATGAAGCGCTATCTGGAAGTTTCCCATGAAGTGCGCCGCCTGCCCGTGTGCTTGGTGTTGGTGACCGATGCCTCGGCTGTCAACGAAGTCCTCACGGGGTTGTCCAATTCGCGTTTGCGTTTCCAAGTCACGCAGGCGGTTTGGAATCGGACGGCCAGCCTGGGCAAGCCGATCAGTCCGGGCCAACCCAGCGGCGGCACCGGCACCACGGGAACCACCGGCGGCAGCGGCGCGCCCTCCACGACGCAAGGAGGCGGCTCGCAAATGAACGTCCCCTCGCCTCCCACCGGAGCGGGCAGCGGCATGTTCTCTTCCGCGGGATCGGGCAGCGGCAGCGACAAGAAAGCCCCCGCCCAGATGATTGGGGTCGAGGACGACAGCGCGGTGGTCGTGCTGCAAATCTATGGCATGGTGACATTGTATGAAAGCCCCGACGCCTACGAGCGCATCGAACAAGCGCGGCGAGGCGGCGGCCGATAGAGGTTAGACTCGCCGTCGATTCATCACACGGCCGCGCTTCGGCACGGCCGCCCAGGCGTATACCTTTCCAGGTTCAGGTCGGTCGATTCCGGAGGAGATTCCGATGGCCAAGAAAAAAATGGCAATGAACTTCGACTACAAGCAATTTTTATTGAATTATGGGGATCGCATCGGCGTGGGGATCGTGGGATTCCTAGTGCTGATGCTGCTCATTTACAGCTTTCTTGGGCCGGAGAAGTCGCTCTCTTCAACGGAAGTTCGCGAGCAGCGCGATCGTTCGCGGCAAGCGCTCATCAATTTCCCCGTGGACCGGGGGCAATTGGAGCCCAAGGAAGTCAAGAGCGTGGAGGAAATTGCCAAGTTGTCGGAGAGTATGAAAAAGCCCGTTCCCTTCGGCACGCTGGCCACGCTTTTCCCCTTCCAATACGTGCCGCCCGGCCAGGACAACTTCCGCTCCAATCCGGAAGTCTTCTCCGCCGTTGCCCTCAAGGCGGCTCCCGTGATCATGGCCTACAAAATTTACGACATCCAAGGCGACAAGGTGATCGTTTTGGAGCCGATGAAGGAGGGCTTGAACCTCAAAGGCGATCGCGGAAAGAATGAACAGTTGCGTTCAGGAGGCGGCGGCACGCCATCGCCAGGCGCGGGCATGGGCGTGCCGCGTGCGCCCAAAGGGTCCGACAAACCGCCCGCGCAAGCGCAAGACTCAGGATCCAAGGACGCCATGTACAAACGGCGGCGAATCAATCTCGATGAGTTGGGCGACGAGTTGGTGGCCATCAACATCATGCCCACGCGAGCGGCCTTGGTCATGGGCATCTACCCCTATGGCAAGCAGTTGGATGAGTTGGCCCGCGCCTTGAAGATGGATAAGAGCCAGATCGAATCCTATTACAAGGGTCTGGAGATACAGCGGCGGGAAATTATCCCTCAGGGAACCCGCCTGAAGGACGGCACCTTCGCCAGCGAAGATTTGGTCTTGGTGCCTGATCCCAAGAACCCCGCGACACTGATCGCCGTGCCGTTGTCCCAAGTCCCGGCCAATCCCGTCAAGAACGAAGAAGTCGCCGCGGCAGGTTGGATTAACGTGGACAAGAAGCTCTTGGGTCAGATGGTCAAATACGCCGTGGAGGAATACGTGGAGTCCGACAGCATCCTCCGCAGCCTACTGAACTTGTCGGATCGCTTAGTGCAGCGCATTCCCAAGCCCCTTCGCAGCGACTACCCCAACCTGTCGAAGGACATCAAGGAGTTGGCGGAGTTGGTGGAAAAAATCCGCAAGGACAACACGCCCATCCCGCCGCCGAAAAAGCATAAATTCGCAGACCGAACCGACGACGGCTTTGGCACCGATTCTGGCACTTCCGGCTCGGGTTCGCAACAAAGCAGCAGCGGCGGTTCTGGCACGGCTGGCCTGTCCGGCGACACGGGCAAATCTAGCGGCAAGGGGAGCGATTCCAGCAAGGTGGATTTGACCAAGCTCACTTACGTGCCGGATTATTGCCTTATTCGCTTCCTGGATCTAACGTTGGAGGCGGAAAAGGTCGGTGGACGGACCTTTGAGTATCGCATCAAGGTTGTCATGGATAACCCGAATTTCGGGTCGGACATGGTGGCCGTGCCTGAATTCGCGACCATCCGCGAGCTTGCCGGCCCCTGGAGCCCGACGTGCCGGGTTACTTTCCCCAAGGATGAATACGTCTTCACCAGCGAACGCCGACGTCCACGACCCAATACGCCAGATTTCGATACGGAACGCGTCCCCATTCAATTGCACAAATGGCTCGGCTTTGTCGAGCCGGACGTGACGGCTCAAGAAGATCTGGAGCGCGTCGGGGACTGGTGGGTGGAATATATTCTGGCGTCCCGCGGTGAATACATTGGCCGCGTGCCCACGGCGAAAGACGGCGAAACACCCTTGATCGTCTGGATGTCCTATCTCGCGGAAGGCGGCGACGCCAGCAAACTGGGCATCGATTCGATCATTAAAACGCGGACGCCGAACTTGCTGACGCGGCTTCTCCTCGCCGATTTCGAAGGCGGCCATAAATCCAGGCATCGCAAACTGGATGGCCGCGGAACTTGGGAGGAGGACATCCCCGCGGAACTGCTGATCGTGGAACCCAATGGCCGCATGATCGCCCGCACGCTGCAGCGCGACCGTGAAGACGACATTCGCCGCACGCGCTTCGAACGTTTCGAACAATGGTTCAACACGATCAAGGAAAAATCCGAGCGTCAGAAGCCCAAGGAAGAAGAAAAACGCGACGATAAGAAATAGGCCCAACCCGGTGCCCCTAATCAAGGGGCAGGCTGCCTGACCATGGCAACCGATCCGCCCGTGAACGCATCCTGTTCACGGGCGATTTTTTTTGCGCATTTTCCTCATTTGACCCAGCCCAAAAGCCAACGAATAATTGAACTGGACGAAAGAAGGGATTTTCGTTAAAGCCAAACGGATTTTTCGTCGTACAAGGGAACAGAGTCAAATTTTCATCCCCCCCCATGGGAACATCCAATGGCCCATTAGAGAGAGGACGATGTCGCCATGGCCCACATGTATCCTCGAAGCATGCTGCGGCACTATTTTGCGGGTCTGACCGAACAGACCTTCATCGCCACCTTGGGGATCGGCGATCCCGCCTTGATTGATTACCTCTCGGAGCTGTTATGCCGCTTTGTTCATATCGATCAGATTTATCCTCTGCGCGACCTCAAGGGCAAGCGGTTGGAAGAGTTGGCCGCCATGATTATGGCCGCGGAAGGCTATCCACCCGAAGGCCGCACTCGCCGGGAAATATACCGGCACATCGGCGACTTCGCCCTGTTCTGGACGGGCTTATTCCCGGAACAGCTCAAACGCATGCAAGCGCGTTTCAACCACGACTTCTTCATCGACTATTGTGCTCAAGGGAAACGTTCCTATCTCATCGCCAGTTCTTATGAGGACGAAGCCTGCAAGGATGAAGCCCCCGTTCTCAAGCGGTTGAGCGATGAATTCGAACTGTGCGCCTACGGGCTGAACCACGTCCGATCGGAATGGAATCAACCGGCTTCAGGCCGCGATGATGCCTTTTTCAAGCCGTCTGCGGATTAGGCCAGCGAACTTAAGGAAAAAGAGCGGAAGGCATGTCCTCCCGCTCTTTGTTGCTTCACGAATTCATTCGGTCTTGGCTCATTCCTTGGGCATGATGAAATCCGCCAAGAAGATTTGCGATCCCGGCATGCGGCCGTCGCGCGTGGAGGTCCACAGCAATTGCTTGCCGTCGGGACTGAAGACCGGCAGCACATCCGCTCCGGGGGCGTACGTGATCCGCCATTGTTTCCCTGAGTCCACGTGCATCATGTACAAATCATAATTGGGTCGCTTCATGGGATGGGCGTGATCGGCGGCGGAATAAATAATGTGCTTCCCATCGGGATGCCAGTACGGGCCCCAGTTCACGCCCTCGGTCTTGGTCAACTGGCGTTCGTTGGTGCCATCCGCGTTGATGACATAAATTTGCAGCCAATCTTTCTTGTCGCGGTCCGCTCGAAAGATCACCCGTTTGCCATCCGGGGAGAAGAAGGGGCCGCCGTTGTAGCATCCGGGAGCGTTGGTTAACTTGCGCACATTCCGGCCATCGCTGTCCATGATGTAGAGTTCAAGGTTCCCATCGCGGTTGGAGCAAAAGACGATCTGTTTGCCATCGGGGCTATAGGCCCCTTCGGCGTTGTAGCCGGGAGCGTCGGTCAAGAGCTTGAGTTCTCCGCCGTGCAGATCGGATTCATAGATTTTGATGTGCGGGTCAAAATCCCATTGATAGCGGCGGCGCTTGCCCGATTGCTTCTCCTCTTCGCGCTTGCCGCGTTCTTCATTCGCTTCTTGCAAATATTGGGGATTGGTGTGCCCGCTGGCAAAGATGATTTTTTGTCCGTTGGGGTGAAAATAGCCGCACGTGGTCCGGCCGCTTCCCGGACTGACGCGCCAAAAACGCCCCGATTCCAAATGCATGACGTACATCTGATAGAAGGGATTTTCGCCCTGCTCTTCCGCCTGGAAAATGATGTGCTTCATGTCCGGGGAGAAATAGGATTCGCCGGCGCGAAGAAAATGATGCGTGACTTGCTTGATATTCTTGAGGTAGCGGGCTTCTTCTTGAATCCAGTCATTTGCGGACGCCAAAGCCAAGCCTGCCAACAAGAAAAAGGCAACGAACGCATAGCGCATGGTGAACTCCTCGGAAGTAGGTTAAGATTAATATACCATTCCATGGCACCAAAGTCTCATTGAAGAGTCACAAGGATGCAGCAGGCCCTGCAATATCTTCAAGAGGTGTGGCAGCAGCAACCCCTGGCCTTGGCGGGGCTGTTGTTGGGGGCGCTCGCAGCGGGTTGGCTCCTCCTGGTTTGGTTGCGCCGCTGGGTGGGACGCGCCTCCCCCATCGCGGAACTCGCGCTGACGGAGGAAGTAGGCCAATATCCGGCGCCTCCCCCCTTATCCCCCAGCGACCCTCGGCTCAAAGTGCACGGCATCCCCATGCGCATCCGCCTGGTGGTGATCGCGCCGCTGGGCAGGGAAACGCAGCCGCTCTCGGCACAGGACGCCTCAACCTTGCTGCACGCCGCCCATCCGCATCTGGCCGAGGCCGCCTTGCGCGATCAAGCCAAGGCGCGCGTTTGGCCCATGCAATTGAGCAGCCAGGGATTTTCAGCCGCCGTGCAACGGCACACCTTGTTTCCGCCCACGTCCTCCAGAAAGTCGATGTGGCTGCTCGTGTCGGGCAAAGTCATTCACGAAGAGCAAGCCTATGGGCTAGGCTTGGCCCTATGGGCGGAGCGGCCGCACACGCTAGGCCCCATTCACCTGGATAAACCCCATCGTTGGATGGAAATTCTGCACTGGGTGGATTGAGGCAACCTATCGAAGCTTAATCGATGATTTTATTCAAGGGGTATTCGACGATGCCGCTGGCCCCTGCCGCCTTCAATTTCGGCATGATGACGCGCACGACGTTTTCATCGATGATCGTGTTCACATCGACCCAATCGGGATCGGAAAGGGACGCGATGGTGGGTTTCATCAGCGCGGGCAACAATTGCAGCACGTGCTGAAGGTCCTTGCGGCGAACGTTCATCATCAAGCCCACTTTGCCCTCAGCGGCCATGGCGCCTTGCAGCATCAGCACCAGGTCTTCCATTTTCCGCTGCTTCCAGGGGTCCATCGCCGACCGCGGATTGGCGATGAAGCGCGTGGTGCTCGTCAGCAGTTCCGCCACGATCCGCAGGTTATTGGCCCGCAGGGAGCTGCCCGTTTCGGTCACGTCGACAATGGCGTCGGCCAAGCGCGGGGGCTTCACCTCCGTGGCCCCCCAACTGAACTCCACTTGCGCTTCCACGCCATGATTGGACAGCCAGCGGCGAGTCGTGTTCACGAGCTCGGTGGCGATGCGCTTGCCCTGCAAATCCTTGATTTCATGAATGTCGGAATCGTTCGGCACCGCCAGGACCCAGCGCACCGGCCGCCGGCTCACTTTGCTGAACACCAATTCCGCCAGTTCAACGACCTGGGCGTCGTTTTCGATCACCCAGTCGTACCCGGTCAGGCCGCAATCCAATATGCCATCCTGCACGTAACGAGCCATCTCTTGGGCCCGCAGCAGGGTGCACTGGATTTCGGGATCGTCCATGGTGGGATAGTAGCTGCGATTGTGAAACGTGATTTTATATCCCGCCCGGCGAAACAACTCTCCCGTGGCTTCCTGCAAGCTCCCCGCCGGCAATCCCAACTTCAAAAATGGCGAACTCATTCCGCTCCTCATTTCTCAGCGATTCAATGTCCGCAGGGAATTTAAACCCCAACTCATCGAAGCGACGCAACCGGATCAGCTATTTTTTGTATACCGTCTTGGGGTCGAACAGACGCTCCCCCACGACGTGCCATTGTTCATTTTCCAGTCGCCGGAAGAAACAAGAGGGATATCCCTCATGGCAAGCGGCCTGCCCGACTTGATCCACCTTGAGAAGGAGGGTGTCCGCGTCGCAATCGACCCAAATTTCCAACACTTTTTGGACGTGGCCGCTTTCTTCACCCTTGCGCCAAAGCTTGTTGCGACTGCGGCTGAAATAGACGGCCCGACCAGTTCGGCACGTTTCGTCAAACGCTTCCTGATTCATCCATGCCATCATCAAGACCATTCCCGTTTGGGCGTCTTGGGCAATGGCAGGGACCAATCCCCCTGCCTTGGCAAAGTCGATCATGAACCTTCCTTTCAGCGGATGCACACGGAGTCGCGGCCACGACCACTATCGTTATCAATATAGGTCGTTGACGATGCTGGAAAGCACGCCGCCGTCAAATGGGATTAATCTCACTCGCAGGCAAGGCTCATTCGACCTGCGCTGCGCTGGCTTGGAATTTCGACAAAACCGTGGGAATGATGGTTTCGGGGAGAAAGCGGGAGAGATCGCCGCCCAGGGCCGCGATTTGCCTGATCAGCGTGCTGCTCAGGTGAGTGAAATCCACTCTTGGCAACAAAAACACCGTGTGAATGGCGGGATCCAACGTTTGATTCGTGAGCGACATGCTGAATTCATATTCCATGTCGCTCACGGTCCGCAAGCCACGGATCATGACCCGCGCTCCCACTTCACGCACGAAATGCACCGCCAACCCCGTGAACGTTCGCACTTCGACGTTGTTGAAGGGGCGAGCCACCTCCGACACCATCTGTTGTCGTTCCTCGATCGAGAAACTATGCTGTTTGTCCGGATTCAAGCCCACGCCAATAACCAATCGGGGGAAAATGAGGCTACACCTGCGAATAATGTCCAAGTGCCCAAGATGGATCGGATCGAACGCTCCCGGGTAAACGGCCGTGAGCGGCTGCGGGGTTTGTTCCAAAGGCATGCATGGACTCCTGAAACTCCAAACCAACATGCGCCAAAATCGAAGTAGTGCTCCGACTTCTACTATGAACCCATTGCCATTTTGGCACCATAAACGGTAGATAAATCTTCAGCCTCATCACATTATATTAACATAACATCTTATACCATATGCACTTACATTAAGCAATCGAATATCCATTCAACTGGTGCATGATTTGCTTCATTGGATGGATAACCACTGTTGGGGGTAGATCATGAACTTTTGGATGTGGCGGCCGGACTCTCATCCCCTGTCCAATCTTGAACAGCAGATGAATCAACTGTTCAACATGACCATGAATTTGGTCGGTCGCCAGTTATTTCAAACCGATCAGCCCTTCCTGCAAAGCAACCTTTACGAAACAGCTCAGGACTATTTTTTCCTCATGCCGCTGCCTGGCGTCGATGCGAATCAGATTGAATTGCAGATCGCTGGCAATCATTTAATGATCAAGGGTGACCGCCGGCGGCCGGATCATATAGCGGATGAAGCCTATCGCCGGCAAGAGCGTTGGATGGGACGGTGGCAGAGATCGATTCCGCTGCCGCCGCGCGCCGACGTCGCCCACATCTCCGCTTCCCTGGAGAATGGGATACTGCTCATTCGCCTGCCCAAGCAGCCCGAGCCTCAACCCCATGTCCTGCCGATCAAGGTCCGACAAACACACGCCGGCCCGACCACGATCACGGCCGAAGGCCCCGCATTCGATGAAAGGAATGGCGCCTCATGAGCGAATCGGTTTCACCCAAAACATTGGGCCCCGTCAAGGGAGACGCGGCGCCTTTCGTCTATTCACCGGCGCTGGATATCCATGAAACCGCCGAGGGGCTGGTGCTCGAAGCGGATTTACCCGGCGTGGCGGCTGATCAATTGCAAATCCAAGTGCAAAACAATGTCTTGCAGATTTATGGCAAGGTCCAATGGCCTCTTCCAGACGATTGCCGCGCCCTCCATGCAGAAATTCAGCCAGGCGACTTTTATCGCTCCTTTATCCTAAGTGATGAAGTGAATACGGAAAAAATTGAAGCCGATTTCAAGAATGGGGTGTTGACCCTCTTTCTACCTAGAGTCGAAAAGTCGAAACCGCGTAAAATCGAAATTCGAACGCAAGGACAAGATCGCTAGAGAAGGTCAAGCGATAGACGGCATGTCCCGTTCATGGGGCGATCCACTAATCATCCTCTTGGTCCATGTCCCACAGGTCGAACTGCCCTGTCAACCAGGCCAAACATTTTCCCCAATTGGATCGGTTGCCCGGCGTGAGGCTGCCCAACAGACGCGGCCCGCTGGCGCCGGTCACGCTCGGCACATTGGCTGCCTCGCCATCGAGAAACAGACAAGCCAGCACGGCGGCCGTCACGGCCTGGTGACTCTCCCCGGGAACGCCATGCTGCTCGCTGCGGTCCAAGGGAATGCCTGGGAACTGTTCTTCGATGAGCCTGAGCAAGAAGCCATTGCGAGTCCCCCGCCCCGTCAGGATGACCCGATGCACTGGCGGCCCCTTGTGGACGCCAAGCCGGCCCAGGCCATGCCGCAAGGACCATGCCAGCCAATGGTGAGCCGTGCACAAAACGTCTTCGCCTTTCCATGATTTCTGTTGCGCTTGAGCGACGGTTTGCTTGGCCAGTTCATCGCTGAAATGTTGCCGATGCAGGCTCATCGGCAGCTTCTTATGGAGCATGGGGTGCTGTTGCCAGCGCTCCAAAAGCTCTGGAATTTGCTTGCCTTGAACGGCCCAATGCCCGATGGCGTCCATGCGGTCTTGATGGCGGCCGAGGTGATGCATCAACGCTTCCAACAAAGCCATCCCGGGGCCGCACTCGAGGGAGCGGACGTTGGCCGGGTCGCTTGCGGCGCTGAGAAGGCTCACTTGGGTGAGCCCGCTTAGATGCAGAATGAGCCTGGACTCATCGGGGACTTGAAACAGCAAGGCGTCGACCAGCGCCGCGAGCGGCGCTCCATGGCCATGAGCGGCCAGGTCCCGCCAGACAAAATCATGAATCGTGGAAAGCCCAGTGCGTTCGGCCACGATGGCGGGGGCGCCCAGCGAAAGATGCGTGGGCACGGCCCCATCGCTTTCATGGCAGGCCGCCAGTCCGAGCAAGCCCGCGCACAAGACGCGCCCCAAACTGACCCCGGCCCGATCTGCCATCTGCCTGGCCGTGTGCGCCGCGGCTTCGCCAATCACGCGATGAGCCACGGCCGCTTGAAACGTGTCCGCCGAGCGCGGCTGAGCCACTCGATGCAGCAATTGACGGACCTCTTGTCCGAACGCTTCCGCGTGGGTTCGCCGAACCATGACGCGCAGCTCGCGCCCCTGGTCAAAGACCTCCACCAGGGCTGCTTGAACGCCATCCAAGCATGCCCCGCAAGACAGTCCCATGACCAGCCGTTTGATCATGTCGGCCTCGCGGACGAACCGGTTGCTGCATGAGGGCGAGGGGTTCAACCAGCCAAATCAAGCCGCCAACTGCAAGGCCATTTCCTTGCGGGTGCAGGCTTGAACGAAGGATTCGAACAATTGCATGTCGAGCGCCGAAGCCGTCTCGGAATGCGGATGCCATTGCACGCCAATGCAGTACCAATCGCGCTCCACGGATTCAAAGGCTTCAATCACGCCATCGCTGGCCTTGGCGGCAATCTTGAATCCGGGGGCCAATTGATTGACCGCTTGTTGATGGTAGCTATTCACGCGCACTTCCGTGCCGCCGTAAATCGCATCGAGGCGCGTGCCCGGCTCGAGCAAGACCAAATGGCGATGCACGCCGCCGGTGAGATCCTTGTGCGGAAAGGTCTTGGGGCTATCGCTGGGCAAATGCAGGAAGATCGACCCGCCCGCCACGACATTCAGCTCCAACATGCCCAAGGAGACGGCCAAGACGGGCATCTGCCGATCCAGAATAATCTTGCACAAGGCGCGATCAAACTCCTCGCGGCGCGCCGGCATCGGCTGCACCGCGGGATGCGGGTTCATACCCAGGCGCCGTGGATCCATGTCGAGCGGACCGCTGGTCAACAAAAAACCATCCAATCGCGACATGATGTCTTCCAAATCGCGATCCTTGAGGGCAGGCGAGATGATGATCGGCATACCCCCTGCTTGATAGATGGCATCGGCGTAACCCGCATGAACGCGCAGTTGGGCCGAACCATTCTTCCCCGCGGGAAGATAGTCCATGTTGAGGCCGATCATCGGGCGGGTTGGTTTCGACGCAGGGTGCTTCGCCATGAGTTTCCCTCCTTGGAAAGTAGTCGGCGCGGCGGACAAGTCTTTCATCGTTAAAGGCCGCGCTCGTCCCTGAGGTCAAGCCTAACGACACAGAGAAGTGCGAGTATAGGCTGGCGAAAATGCACTTTCAAGCCCACTTCGAGAACTTTTTTTCAGGGTCGATCAGCAGATGGTTTGACGTCCATGGCCCGCCGCCTTACGCTGATGATGTGCACTCGTGCACGAAAACCGCAGCGGCTCGGCCTCTTTGTGCCGTTCACGTTACCAACATGGGGATCATCGTTAATTAGATCAGGCAGAAACCATGAACCTTGAATCCTTGGCGCAAAAAAAGGTGATCCTCACCGGCGGCGGCAGCGGCATTGGCCGCGCTTCGGCCTTGGCCTTGCACCAGGCGGGCGCCCACGTGCTCATCACCGGCCGCAACGAAGACAAGCTGCGATCGGTCAAGGAAGCAGCCCGCGGCAGCGCGCCTTTTCATTATCGCCTGTGCGACGGGACCAAGGCGAACCAAGTCGCCGAGACCGTCCCATGGGCGTTGCAGCAACTCGGAGGAAGAATCGATATCCTGGTCAACAACGCCGGGCTCAACACGAAGGAGCGCTCCGCGCGCTCCCTGTCCCCCGACCAATGGGACCAAGTGATCGCCGCGAATTTACACAGCGCCTTTTATTTCATTCACGCCGTTCTGCCGGTCATGAGCCAGCAGCGCGAGGGGCTGATCATCAACATCACCTCCGTGGCGGGCAAGCGCGCCTCCAAGCTTGGCGGCGCCGCTTACTCCGCTTCGAAGTTCGGCATGCAGGCCCTCAGCCTGTGCGTGGGCTTGGAAGAGAAGGACCATGGCATTCGCTGCACGGCGATCATTCCAGGCGAAGTCGACACGCCGATCCTTGACCAGCGCCCGGAGCCGGTCACCGCCGAGAAAAGAAAGCAAATCCTCCAACCAGAGGACGTGGCGCAAGCCGTGCTGTTCGTGGCTTCGCTGCGCAGCGGCGTGAACGTTCCCGAATTGATCATCACGCCGACGCAACAAGCCTATGCCTGATGGCAAGGATGCATTTTCCCTCCCCTTTGATGTTCAGGAGTTGTCATGTCGTGCAGAGTTCTCCCGTGCGTTCTGATGGTTTTGCTGCTTTCAAGCTGCCAAAAAACGACCATGATCTTCAGTGATCAGAAAGTGACCATCGAAGCGGGCAGCGTGAAGGAACTGGTCGTCGATGCGCCCAAGACGGATCAACAGGTGGACGTGACTTTGGAAGGCAATGGCGATTTGGAAGCTTATCTGGTCGCCGGTTCGCCCAAGGCCGTCGTTGAACTGCTGCAAAACGGCCGAACGCCGGCCGCTGGGAGTTACGTCGCCATCAGCAAAGTGCAAAAGAAGGGCGAGCTGAGAGGAAAGGTCCCTGCCGGTTCCGAGTACGCTGTCATTCTCAGCAATCCAGGCGGAACGACCAAGGAATTCATCGTGTCGATTCGCGGTTCGACGGCCAGATAAACAGGGTTATATTCAGGATCACGGAATGAGTGTCGAAGCTGCCTCTATGGTCATGATGTCTTTCCTGGCCGTCGAGTCCATCATTTGGTTGATTGGGTTAACTTGGCTTGTGCAATCGCGGCGGCGGGCCGACCCCATCCCGGAAGCCATGACCACGGCCTTTTTCGAAGAAGCGGCTCTGGCATCGTGTGATCGGCTGCAAGGCGCCATCGAACTCCCAGGATCGCCAAGGGAAATCGCAACCAGGCTCAAGCGGGCCGTCAACGATCCCGATAAGAATCCTTTTTACCCCTTGCTGATCATCCAACTTCAGAGCGACCACGAACTGACGCTGGCGCGGTCCGATGCGGCTCCGGGCCATCCACTGCTCCAGCGCACGCCCCAATTAAGCTATCATTCCTTGCAAGAACCAACGCCGCAACGCACCTCGATCGCCTACCTGCTGTACACAACTCCTCCCCGGGCCTGGCTGCTGGCGGGATGGGTCGTGCAAATGTTGGCCCTGGCAGCATTGGTTGGAGGAAGCCTGTTGATTTACCATTTTTTCTTGAGCAGCGATGAACCAGAGATGCGCGTTCAGGTCATACAAATGGTCCAAATCGGCCATTTTCTCTGGCCAAACTTCGTTGTTCTTGGCAAGGTGCGCTGGCTCCGCAAACAAGTCGCGCAAGGATGGGAATCCTGGCTGAGCCATGCCGCTGCAACTTCAGCCGGCCCACCCAACCATTCATGACCCTATGAGACGAGCCGCCGCTGCATCCGCAATGGACGTGGCTTATTTCTTCAATTCAATGGGAACCTGGTCGATCTTGGCCGCCAGGATAAAGTCATTCTCCGACAGGCCGTTCAAGGCATGAGTCATGATTTCAATGCGCACCTGGCGATAGCCGGTGAGGTGCAGGTCGGGATGATGATCCTGCTCCTCGGCGATGGCCGCGATGTGCTGAAAGAAGCCGATGGCCGCCATGAAATCCTTGGCTTGCCATCGACGCTCAATCGCTTTGCCGTGCTCCGCAAGCCGCCACTGCGGCAAGGCTTGGAGCAATTCGGCCACTTGCTCGGGACGCAGCGGTTTCACGCCCCCCTCGCAGGGAACGCATTTCTGACTGGCCAATCGCGCCGCGACGTTCTCGCTCATGCTTCATCCCCCTTTGTAAATCACCTCTCCACGCGATGTTCGCATCTCTGCAACCCTGGCTCAACGAATTTGTTGAAAATCTGTTTCATTTTCTCGCTGCTGGGACATTTTATGAATGGGATGAACTGGTCGCTTGCGGCACGCGAAAACGTGTGCCACAATGCTGGCCGGGCTTCCGTGTCATCGCCCCCTGCTATTTCATGCGATCCAAGTACGTCGTGCAAGGAAAGTCAACATGGCACTTACGCAAGCCAATCGGCAAATGGAGCTCATCACCCCCCTGGGAACCGATAAGCTTTTAATCGTCGGCTTCTCCGGCACGGAAGCGATTTCCGAGCTCTTCCGCTACGATATCGAGGTTGTGGCCGAGAAAGGCACGGATGCCCCGTTCGATAAAATTCTGGGACAAAGCATCACGATTCGGCTCAATTTGCCCGAGAACAAGAAACGCTTTTTCAACGGCATCTGCTCCAAATTCAGCCGGGCCGACATTGGCACGAAATTCACCTCGTACAGGCTGGAAATGGTGCCGAAATTGTGGCTCTTGACGCTGCAATCCCAAAGCCGCATTTTTCAACATCTCTCGGTCCCCGATATCCTTAAGAAAGTCCTCTCGGGAATCGATCACAGCTTGAATGTGCAGGGGACCTTCCATCCCCGCGATTTTTGCGTGCAATACCGTGAATCCGACTTTCACTTCCTTAGCCGGCTGATGGAAGAAGAGGGCATTTATTATTTCTTCAAGCACACCGAGAGCGGCCATCAAATGGTCCTGGCCAATACCCCGCAAGGCCATCCTGCTCTCGCCGAAGGGTCCACCTTGATTCACTCCAGCCACGTCGGCGTGGGCGGGGATCAGTCGCGCATCTTCGGCTGGAAGAAAACCCAGGAATTGATGACCGGCAAAGTGACCCTCTGGGACCATTGCTTTGAACTGCCGCACAGGCATTTAGAAGCTACCAAACCCATCATCGACTCCGCCAGTTTGGGGGAAGTCAATCATAAACTGAAGCTCTCCATGAACGGCAATCTGGAAGCCTATGACTTCCCTGGCGCCTATGCCCAACGCTTTGACGGCATCGACAAGGGCGGCGGCGAACAACCCGCCGAGATTCAAAAAATCTTCGAAGACAATGTCCGCACAACGGGCATCCGCATGCAGGAATTGGCCTCGCCTACGCTGTACGCCGAAGCCAAAAGCAGCTATCGCCACGTCATCTCAGGCCACAAGTTTACCTTCAAGCCCACTCCCGATGATCACGCCTCCACGGGACTCATGGCCGCCGGGAGCTATGTGATCACGGCCGTGAAACACGAATGCCGCGTCTCGAGCAACTATCACTCCGGCGATTGGGGCGGCATGGATTACAACAATCTTTTCAAATGCCAACCCGAAGCCCTGCCCTTCCGGCCGCCGCGCAAGGCCGTGAAGCCGGTGGTCCAAGGTTCGCAGACGGCCGTCGTGGTTGGCCCCGCGGGCGAGGAAATCTTCGTCGACAAATACAGCCGGGTGAAGGTCCAATTCCATTGGGATCGCGAAGGCAAAAATAACGCCGACAGCTCCTGCTGGCTGCGGGTCGGCACCCCCTGGGCGGGGAAAAATTGGGGCATGATCCACATCCCCCGCATCGGCCAGGAAGTCATCGTCGATTTTCTCGAAGGGGATCCCGATCAACCGATCATCGTCGGCAGCGTCTACAACGCCGACATGATGCCCCCCTATCCCTTGCCGGACAACAAGACGCAGTCCGGCGTCAAGAGCCGCAGTTCGCTCAAGGGCACGCCGACGGACTTCAACGAATTGCGGTTCGAAGACAAGAAAGACGCGGAACACGTCTATTTCCACGCACAAAAGGACTTCTTCCGCGTCGTCGAGCACAATGATGATCTCAAGGTGGGCTTTGGCGTCAAGGAAGGCATCAAGACGCATGAAGACGGCAGCCAAACGGTGGCCATCTACAACAATCAAAAAATCAACGTCGGCGATAAGAAATGCAAGGATGGCAGCCAAACGGAAACCATTTGGAACAATCAGACCGTAACGATCGGCGCGGGGAAGACGGAATCCAATAAAGGCGACCAAACGGTCAAAATCTGGAATAATCAAGAAATTGTCGTGGGTGATGGCAAGGGTGCCAATCCGGATGGCAGCCAAACCGAGACGATTTGGAAAAATCAAACGCTGATCATCAAGGAAGGTGATCGCACCAAGACCATCGAGAAAGGGAATGAAACCATCACGCTTAAAAAAGGGAATCGTGAAACCACTCTGGATCAAGGGAATGACACGCTTACCCTGAAGCAAGGCAACCTGACCATCGAAGCCAAAGCGGGGAAAATTGAGATTTCCGCCGCGCAGAGCATTGAACTCAAAGTGGGCGGGAACAGCATCAAAATCGAACAATCCGGCGTCACCATGAAGGGCATCATGTGCGAGGTGAACGGGTCGGCCCAAACGACCATCAAGGGCGGCGTGGTCATGATCAATTAATGGCAGCTTCTTATCCTGATGGATCGAGCGCGACATGACGACCTTATCGAAAATCACCTTCAAGCAAGCGCAAGAGGTCAGCCAACGCTTTGGCAAGCCCCCGCCCTTGAGCGAGGAAGCGATGAAGTTGTTGCAGCCATCCCAGACGCCCGCTCAATTCATCGAACAGCTTGCGAGCAAACACATGCTGCATGACGCTGTCACGTTTCTCTGCCATGCCCTGCCGAAACGAGAAGCCATCTGGTGGGGCCTGCAATGCGCCAAGGAGGCCCATGGCTCCGCCCCGGCCGACCCGGTGAAGAAAGCCCTGCAAGCCACAGAGAAATGGGTGCTGGAAACCACCGAGGAAGCCCGCCGCGCCACGCAATCCGCGGCTGAGGCGGCCAAGCTGGAGACCCCCGCTGGCATGACGGCTTACGCCGTCTTCGTGAGCGGCGGCAGCGTCGCTCCGCCAACCGTGACCGAGGAAGTCAAACCGCCCGAGCACTTGACGCCGCTCATGGTCGCATCGGCCATCAAACTATGCACCGTGCAAACGCAGCCTGAGAAAGCCGATGAAAAGTTGAAGCACTTCCAACAGATCGGGTTGGACGTCGCTTCAGGCAAGAATGTTTGGAAAAAATAACCCATCGCAGGGGAAGCATCATGGGAATGCCAGCCGCTCGTTTAGGTGATCCACACGTCTGCCCCATGGTGACAGGGGTCGTCCCGCACGTGGGCGGACCGATTCTCCCGGCCTGCTGCCCCACGGTGCTCATCGGCGGGATGCCCGCGGCTCGGGTCAGCGACATGGCCACGTGCGTCGGCCCTCCTGACGTGATCGCCATGGGGAGTGCCACGGTGCTCATCGGCGGGATGCCCGCGGCCCGCTTGGGCGACTCCACCGCGCATGGCGGCGTGATCGTCATGGGCTTCCCCACGGTATTGATCGGCTAATCGGCCTGCCGCCCAGGCCGTGCCGACCTCAGGGAAACCACGTGGACACTTCCTCCAAGGACTTGCGCCGCAAGTTGGGCACATTGCAGTCAGCAGCGGGATACCCAATGGGGAACAGGATGTAGGGCCGTTCATTGGCTGGGCGTTTAAGCAGCTTGTTTAAAAACCCCATCGGGCTGGGAGTATGGGTGAGCGTCGCCAGCCCCATCATGTGCAGCGCGGCGATGAAAAAGCCGCAGGCAATGCCCACGCTTTCCTTGGTGTAATAGTTCTTGCGAACGCCTTCCGCCTCGCCCGGGCTCCATAACTCCTCAAAAACCACGACAATCCAAGGGACGATTTCCAAAAAGGGCTTGTGCCAATCCGTGCCGAGCGGGCGCAGCGCTTCCTTCCAGGATTCGGGCATGCGTCCTCCTTCATACGATTGCCTTTCTTCCTCCTCCGCGGCTTCACGAATTCGTTTCTTCAGGCTCGGATCGCTGATGGCCACGAAGTGCCACGGTTGGCGATGGGCGCCCGATGGTGCCGAGGAAGCGGTTTGGATGGCCCAGGCGATCAACTCCCGGGGCACCGGTTCATTCGAAAAATGCCGCACACTGCGGCGCGCTTGCAATTGATCATGAAAGTCCATGGCCCGTTGCCGCATCTCCTCGATGGGAAGCCGCGTTGGGCGATAGGGAATGAAGGCCGGTTGATCGTCGGACAGATGGGCCATGGATGATCCTCCCTGCGGCCTGGCTAAGGGGGAAACGATTCCCCTTCCAGAAAGAGAAGAGCAGGCTAAAATGTCTTGGTTCAACATAGTCACTTTAACACAAAGGGGGCAACCATGCGGGGATGGATAATGGCTGGCCTTGCAAGCATCATCTGCGCCTGGTGTTGGTTGCTCCCCACAGGCTCCCAGCCGCCGCCCTCGGCCGCCGCCGCATTGGAAAAGGTTTCTCCTGCCCTCAAGATGCTTCCCGAGAACGCCGCATTGTTCCAGTCCTATCTGCGCCTGGGCGAACAATGGCAGCGGTTGCAATCCAGCCAGGCTTGGAAGAAGTTCACCCAGCTCTCCTTCGTGCAGGACGCATGGGCGCAAATCAAGGCCGTGCCGCTGGAACCGGACGGCATGCCCCTACAAAATTGGTTCGAACAGCCTGCCTTTCAGGAACAGTGGAAGATGATCCGCCCCTTGCTCCAGCAAGAAGTGTTTTTGTACGCGGGCGAGGACGTCAGCCATCTTTTCTCCCTGCTCGGCCACCTCAACGCTGCGATCACTGCCGCGCGCTTCGAGCATGCCTTCGTCGTCGATCGCGGCAATCTAGCCCTGGACCAAGTCCGTCAAATGCTCTACACGCTGAACGAACATTGGGATGACCTGGTCGTGCCGGACGTCATGGTCGGCTTCAAGGTTCCCGATCAGCGGCTGGCCGAGACCATGCGGACCAAGCTCAAGATGGAGTGGCTCATCCAGCTGCAGGCTCTTCCCAAATGGAAGGAGCGTGTGCGCTTGCAAAAGTTGGGCGGGGTCGAATACCTCACGCTCCAGTGGGACGGCAAGATGGTGCCTTGGGATCTGTTTCCCTGGGATGAGTTCGAGGACGAAGAGGGGGAGTTTGCAGATCTGCGCGACCATCTCCGCGCCCTCAAGGGCGTGGTCTGCATCGGTTTGAAGGAGCAGTATTTCATCGTGAGCCTCAGCGAATCCACCGAATTCATCGCGGATTTGTCCAAGGGACCGCGATTGCTGGAGAGGAAAGAATTGGCCCCCCTGGCCGGTCTGGCCGATCGGGCCATTTGCGGGATTTCCTACCTGTGCTCCGATCTCCGCGGCACCACGACCTCGCAAACCATGCAGGAGTGGCTCGATGAAATGGATGAGATTCTGGAAGACTTCAACGTCGATGAGAAAATCGCCGAGCGGATCAAGGCCGACCTCGAAGCTTTGATCGATGAATGGCTGACCTACGAGACGGAATTTGGCGCCTTGGTCAGTTGCAGCATGCTCGCGCCGAACGGCTATGAAACCCGTGAATGGGACTACAGTCGTTATCCCCTCGTCAATGGCTCCAAGCCGCTTTCCTTGTTGTCGCATCTGGGGGGGCAGCCCTGCGCCGCCCACGTGGGGCGCGCCAAGCACCATGCGGAAGTCTACGAATTGGCGTCCAAATGGGTCCCCATCGCTCATCGGCACATGGAAACCCTCCTCCTTCCCATATGGCCCGATGAATTCAAGAACGCCTATCAGGACGTCATGCGCTGGGTCAAACCCCTCGCGGCACGGTTCGATCGCGCCAATCGACTGTTCATCGCGTCCATGGATGATGGACAAACCGGATGGGTCTTGGACGCCCAATGGCAAAGCCAACAGTGGCATAGGGTCTTGCCCAAAAGCCCCGATGCGCTGCCCATGTTGGAATTCGGCGCCATCCTGGCGGTGAAGGATCCGGCCCAATGCCGCCAAGCCTGCGAGGAATATCGGTTGATCTTCAACGAAACCATGGCCCACTTACAAACCTGGTGGCCTAACTTACCGCCATTCGAAATACCTTCCCCCGAAGTGAAAGAACAAGGCGGCCACACCTACTTTCTTTTTGCGCTGCCCAAGTCGTGGGGCTTGGACGAACAGATGGCGCCGACCGGCGGTTTGTCAAAACAGGTCGGCGTGCTGGCGCTATCACCGAAGCACGCGGAAAGGCTTTTGCGCCCCACTCCCTTGCAATGGCCCAAGGACACGCTGTCCGAATGGAGTGACCGCCCGCTGGCCAGCGTCACTTACGTCCGCACGGGCGAGTTGATCCGGAAAACGCTCCCCTGGTACGATTTCCTCCTGCAGGCCGATGGCATGGGCATCAAGGATTCCCTGGGATGGTCGGATCAAGTTTGCCGCGAGGCGCTCGAGCTGATTGAATTGCTCGCCTGCTGGGAGGGATATTACAGCGTGACGCATCAGGACAAGAACGTCCAGGTGACGCGTTCCTTTTGGGTCTTCACCGACTGGGCCAAGTAAGATCGACCGCTCCCGCGGCCACTAGCCCGAGGACAGAGGGCCATTCGCCGCGGCGGATCGCGCCCGGCCTGGCGAACGCTGCACATCGATCCGATCCATGATCAAGCTGACCATCTGTTCAAGGAGGGGCAAGTAATCGGTGCCGGCGATCATTTCGACTTGCGTCAGGAGGAGCCGTTTCCGTTCCAAGCGATCAATGAAATAACAGACGCCCTCATGGGTCAGCGGGCCGCCCGTGCCCTGCAAGGAGAGCAGTTCATCGACGTCGGTAGGCCCCAGTTGAGCGGCGCGATCGGGATTCGCCTCCATCCAGGCGAGCAATTCGGGCTGCTGAGCCAGAATTTCATCCCGGGGCACGGGGGCTTTGGGGCCGCGCAAGCGCCGCAGCAACTCGGGCAGCGGCGCCTCGACCAATTCCTCAACGGTAAAGCCCAAAGCCGTGGCACAGGCCCTCAAGGTGTCCCCCCGCAGGCGGACCGAAGGCTGGGTCATGATGTTGCGCGCTGTTAAGCGGTTGAGATGGGCGGCCTCGGCAAACGCTTTTTGCGTCCAGCCCCGTTCCCGCACCAGACGGGCAATCCGTTGCGACAGCGATAAGCGGCGATCGTTGGACTTCTCCATGGCGTCCACGTGTTTCATCATGAAGGGTTACTGCCCCATCCATGGCGGCGGAAAGGCGCCAGCCGCGTATTGACGGGCAAGTTCAAGATAGCGTTGGTTGATGGATTGCGTCCTGCGCACTTCTTCCTCGGTCACCGGTCGAACCACTTTGCCGGGGATGCCCATGACCAGGCTGCGGGGCGGAATGCGGGTGCGTTCGGTCACGATGGCCCCGGCCGCGATGATGCATTCCTCGCCCACGACCGATCCTCCCAAGAGTCGGCAGCCGATGCCGCACAAAGTGCCGCGTCCGATGCGGACGCCGTGCAGCAAGGCCAGATGGCCGGCCACGACGCCCTCCTCGATGACCTGCGGCGCGTCATGATCCGCGTGCACAATGCAGCCATCCTGCAGATTGACGTTTTTCCCCACGGTCAAGCGCGCCACGTCGCCCCGGAGCACGCAGCCAAACCAGATATTGGCCCCGGTCAGCAGCTTCACGTCGCCGGTGATCACGGCCGTTTCCGCGACGAAACAGTCACCAATGGCCCGCATCCGACTGGCTGACATGAAGCATCTCTCCCGTGTTCGATATAATAACTTACCATTTTCCCCGGCCTACAAGGAATGCGAAAAAATGGCAATCGATTGGCAACTTCTCCCTCCGTGGCTGCAGAAGGTTCGCAACGTGATACTCGTAACGCATATGCGGCCGGATGGCGACGGCATCGGCTCCCAACTGGCCCTGGCGGAAGCCTTGCGCTCGAAGGGGATCAAGGTCCGCGTCGTCATCCCGACGAGCTTCCCCGCCCGGTATCGCTTTCTCGATCCCGAACAGGAAATCACGGTTTTCACCCCTCCCGGCGATGAGCTGCGCGACGCGGACGGCATCATCGTCATGGATACGGGGACGTGGAATCAACTGGGCAAGTTTGCCGACTTCATGAAATCCATGGACGTGCCCAAACTCGTGATCGATCATCACCTGACGCAGGACGATCTCAACGCCACGCGCTTGGTGGACATCACCGCGGAAGCGACGGGCCGCCTGACTTTCGAAGCCATCCAGGCGCTTGGCCAAGCCGTGACGCCGCGGATGGCGGAATGCCTGTTCACGGCCCTGGCCATGGATACCGGCTGGTTTCGGCACAACAACACAAGCCATCGCTCCTTTGCCTTGGCGGCGCAGCTCGTCGAGGCAGGCGCCCGGCCCGAGGTCCTGTACCGCGAACTCTTCGAGAACAATTCCTTGGGGCGGCACAAGCTCACGGGCTTGATCCTCGAACGCACAACCCTAGCCGCCAACGGCTTGATCGCCCATACCTTCATCCAGGCCAGCGATTACGCCCAGACCGGCGCCATGCCGCCCGACAGCGAGGACATGGTCAACTGGACCTTGAGCCTGCAGGGCGTGGAGATCGGCTTGCTTTTCATCGAACAGCCAGCGGGCGGCACGAAAGTCAGTTTCCGGTCCAAGAAAAAACTCAACGTGGGCCGCCTGGCCGAGCAATTCGGAGGCGGCGGCCATGCCGCGGCCGCAGGTGCGATTGTCCACGCTCCCTTAAATGAGGTCAGGGAGCAAGTGCTGCTGGCCGTCATCCGAGCCATGGATCCCGAACGCAACCCAAATTGTGCCGAATGATTGACACGGCATGGCGGCTGGCGTGAAGTTGAACCAGGAACTGGTGCGGCGGGTTAGCGCATCAGATGCAAGTCATCAGCGTGGGTGAGTTCGATTTGCGGCTTGTTTTCGAAGGTGGAGATTTTGCCGCGAACGCGAATGCTGCGCAGGACGAATTCGGTACGGTCTTCAATGCGATTGCGCTTTAAGACTTTATCAAACCACATGGCTGGCACGACCACGGCGAAATTGCCCTCGTCCCGATGGTGGGCATGGCTGTTGATAAAGAAACGCGTGCTGGCTTCGCCGGTCGATCGGACGATGAAATCGACGACCACGTCCTTGCCGATGAACTGCGGCGCCTCCTGCACCGTGATGGAGGGCAGCATTCTTACTTGATCGATTTTCGTGACGCGGATGAACGGAAAGCGGTCATCCTTGAAATCCACGACGCCGCGGACTTGAATGCCCCGCCCCACGGCGTCGGCAAGCTGAGACCCATGCAATCGGTCGATCAATTCCCGATCGGTCCCATCACGCAGCGAGATCGATAACAAATTGGCGGTCAGCGGCGGAGCTTCGCTCTGAAGCAATTTGAACTCGCCCTCTGCCACGACGTCGGCAACGATCATGTCCACGACCACCTCCTCGTTGCGATGGTCCCGCGCCTCGGAGGGTTTGATCCACTTGAGCTTATCCCAACCCGCTTCGGAAGACCATGGAGCCGTGCTCTGCGGACTCGTGCGGGTGGACGAACCCGTGATGGGACGATCTGAAGTGCGGCGCTGTTCGCCGCGATCGTCTCCTTGAGCCCACCAAAAAAGGAACACGGTGATGGAGATGATGATGGCCAAGCCGCTGATGGAACCCGCAGCGATCATCAGGATTTGCCGCTGTTTTCTCTTCGCTTTGCGCTCTAAATCATAGCCGTCATCGTCATCGTGCTCCCCTTGATAGCGCGGCAAATGCTTTGGCGTGTTGGCGAGATCGGAGGCATTATCCACGACCGTTTCGACGTAGCGCTGCGAGCCTTGCGGCGAGGGGGGCGCCATCATGATGGCGGAAGAGGATGGCGAGGAGAGCGGCGCCTTCATTAGCGGCGGCGTCGTCATCGCTAGCAGTTGTTTGATCGACCAACTTCCCGAGGAGCGATTCGAGGAAGTGACGGAATAGGGCAATAGATCGCGGATCAAGGGGCATAGTGGCGGCATTTCTTTGTCAGCGGGCGGCGGGATGGGCACTTGCGTCCATGGGGCCAAGGCTTCCACGACCAACGCGGGTGCGGGATAGCGGTGGTCGGGATTCTTGGCCAGCATCGTCTTGACGACTTGCTCCATTTCCACTGGAATTTCAGGGCGAAGCTGAGTGAGGGCGTCCGGCTCTTTCGTTTGGTGATACATCAATTTTTGCGTGATCGTGCCCTTGTCGAAAGGCGGCCGGCCCGCGAGAAGGAAGTAAAAGGTCGCCCCCAGCCCGTAAATGTCGGCGCGAATATCGACGCCGCTGACATTTAAGGCTTGTTCGGGAGCGATGTAGTCCGCCGTGCCCAGGACGGTGTTGCCGTCGTACTTGCGGGTCAATTCCTCCTCGTCGCCGACGAAGAGGCGGGAGAGCCCCAGGTCCAGAAGCTTGAGCACGCCTTGGCGATCGAGGAGCAAATTCGCGGGTTTGATGTCGCGATGGAGCCAGCCGCACTCAAAGGCATGTTGCAGCCCCATCGCCGCTTGAGCGATGTAGTGAGCGGCCCGGGTCGGGTCGATGCCGATGTTCTTGTAGTATTTGGTGATGAGGATTTCGAGGCTGACCCCATCCACGTATTCCATCACCATGAAGTGCATGCCGTTTTCATCCCGGTCCATATCGTAGGCATGCACGATATTCGGATGGTCCAGCGTGGCCACGGCCCGGGCTTCGCGCTGAAAGCGCTCCAGGGAGCCCGGCAAGGAAAGTTTGTCCTCCGGGAGCACCTTGAGGGCCACCAGGCGGCGCATCATCATGTGCTCGCACAGATAGACGGCGCCCATGCCGCCTTGGCCCAGCATTTCCAACACTTTGTATTTGTTGTTGATGATGAAGCGGCGCCAGCGGCCTTGGAGCAGTTGTTTGGCTTGAAACGTGGAGAGCAATCCTTCCCGGACCAATTTCGTGGCGAAGGGAGCGGGACTAGGGTCCCCTCCCGCGGCCAAGTAATTCTCATAGAAAGCGGTAAACCGAGCATCTTCGACGAGATTGCTTTTGCGGGTGATTTCAACAAATTTTTCGAACGTGGTCACGACAGGCATGTGCATGCCTTGCGATAAAATGCCAAACCGTCGACCGCAATGGACTGGGTCGACCAACGAGTCATCCCAACCAATAACTTTGCGGTTTCCTGCACTTTTTGCAAGAAAAAAAACGAGTGAATCGGATAATTCGTAAGAAGCTCCGAGAATTCGGGATAATTTTTGGTCCAGGGTGGCAAGACGCCATGCGACCGAGTGATCGACTCTCATGATTCGCCTGCAAAACGCGGACAATGTGCTTCACGCCTTGATGTCTAACGTGCCGACGTCCCCCCTCGCTTTCTATAAAAATCGCTCTGGATTTAGCGAGGCCGAGTTGTGGCGGTTCACGGCCTTGGATCAAGAATGGGTGTTGCGCGCTTGGCCGCCGAGCATGGGCAGCGATCAATTAAAATGGATTCATCAACAAATCCTCACGGCTCGCCGGCACCAACTCCCTTTTATCCCCCAGCTTTGGCTAACGGCCATGGGGCAGTCCGTTTATTGGCACGAAAACCGTGGCTGGGAAATCATGGCCTGGCTCCCTGGCGCCTCCGTGCCAAGCCACTCTCTGACCACGGATCACCTGACGCAGGCCATGCTGCGCCTAGCCGAACTGCACACGGCATGGGCATCCGAAAAGGGCCAGGCCGGTCCTCTCCCCTCACTCCTGCACCGCCGGCAGCGTGCCATGAGCTTCGATGAGGAATGGCTGCGAACGACCGAGGCGCGTTGTCAAGGATTATCGGCGTCGCCGCGCATCCCGGCGGCGTGCCGCATCCTGCGCCGTTGGCGGGACCATTTCCTTCAAGCGGTCAACTCCTGGAGCCAGCGGCCGCTGGCGCTGCAAGTCGTTCATGGAGACCTGTGGTCGGAACACTTGCTGTTCACTGGCCATCATCTCACGGGCCTGGTGGATTTCGGTAATTGCCGCGTCGATCACGCGGCGGTGGATTTGGCGCGGCTGCTCGGCTCCTGGATTCCCCATCAAAAAGCCCTGTGGACCGTGGCGGTGGAGGCATATCAATCCAAGCGCCGCCTGCCGCCTGAAACTCGGGATTTGATCGACCTCCTCGATTGGACGGGCCGCTGGTCCAGCATCGCCTATTGGCTCGACCAGTTGGCCGCGCCGACTTTCCATGGTTTAGATCCAACGATCCTCCCACAGCGGCAGCGCGCCATCGACCGGTTCCATCTCCTGCTCGATCAATGGACCGACCCTGCATGAGCGATCGGCATGCGCCACAATCAAAAAACACGCCCACGAAAGCGTGTGGCGTGTTTGCGGTTTCTACTCACATTGATCGGCCAGATCAGCGGCGCACGCGCATCATGGAATAGCCAAAGCCGAAATGCACCGGCGGCGGCGGGCAGCGCTCCACGTAGACCACGGGGGCGGGTTCATGGATCACCATGGTGCGCGCGGGGTACATGGGCCGGCGGCTCGATTCGAGCATGACTTGGATGACGCGCTCGCTCACGCCTAGATGTTTGAGATTGATCACGTCTTGAGGCGTCAGTTGGAAGACCGAGCGCGTGGTGTAGATTTGGGTGATGATGGTTTCATCTTTGACCTGGCTTTGGGTCATGGCAATGATGTCTTGAACCGTCATGGGGCCGGGAGCATTGGCTGCGGCAAAACGGGCCGCTTCGCGGCGCTCTTGTTCATCCGCGCTGGCGCCGATCAACCCGCCCGTGAGGGCGCCAACGCCCCCGCCGATGAGGGCGCCCGCGGCGGCATCCCCTCCTTGGGAACCAATGAGAGCGCCGGTGGCGGCGCCGAGGAGGCCGCCGGCTGCCGCCCCCGTTTCCGTGTGCGTCGCACAACCGCTCATGCCAACACAGATGAGAGAAATGGCCGCGATCCAGCGCATGTCAAACTCTCCTGATGGATCAACCATGGTCCAAAGCGGTTTCATGGGAAGGGAGTCGGTTCTCCCTCCATTCCAATCGGCATGGAAGCAAACCTGGCTTCATCAAAGCGATGAAAGTCCAGATGAAGAGGAGGCTCTATGCCATTGGAGGGTCAAACTGTCAAGTGATTCCCGGGAAAGGCAGAGAAGCGGTTCAAATGGCGTCGGATAGGTCAACCAGATAAAAGGTCGTATTGGCGTTGGCCGTATAAAGGAAATGACCATGGGATGGCCAAACCACATCGCGGATGGGCACATCTAATTCCAAAAAGGTTTGCAGGCGGCCGGACTCAAGATTCCACACCCGTAGCAGACCATCTTCGCCGCCGCTGATCAACCACCGGCCATCCGGGCTGTAAGCCAGCGCTGTGATGCGTCCTTGATGTCCTTCCAATTCTTGGATCATCTCCATGCTGAAGACGTCAAACAAGCCAATGGAATCGGTCAAAAGCGCCGCGGCCAATTGCTGGCCTTGCGGATGAATGGCCAAGTGAATGGCCCCATGTGCGGCTTGGAGCAGCCGGGCAGGACGCTCATAATCCCACATCTGAATCGTGCCATCCGAGGCGCCCGAACAGAGCCAATCCACTCCCGCCGCCACCAGCCAAGGCTTGCCGGGCACGAATGCGACATCCTCGACGGTGCCCCCTTGAGCCGCTTCAGGGATCAGCAACAATGGGTCCGCTTGCTCGGGATTCCACACATAGACGTAACCATCGCCACCTCCTGCCGAGGCCAGCCGATGGCGATGAGGATCGAAGGATAAAGCGGTGATGCCGAAGCGATGGGCCGAGAGCTGCCTGACGGGGGTCAAAGAGCGGCTGTCCCAAACTTGAATCAACCCTGACGCATGGCCCGTGAAGAAGTGAGCGCCATCCGCATCATGGAGGATGGCCGTCGCTTCGCTGTCCGAGGGCATGGCCCGATGTTCGACCTCGCCTTGCAGATGGCTCCAAATGTGCACGTCGCGGCCGCCGGCAACACCCACGAGTTGATCGCCGCCCGGATGGACGCTCAAGCGGACCGTGTTGAACAAACTTTCCGAGGCCTGATTGAGTGGCTTACCCCGCTCCACGTCCCACAGCATGAGGCGTCCATCCTCTCCGCCCGTCAACAATTCGCGGCCGGTGGGAGTGAAGGCCATGCAGGTGACTTCCCCGCGGTGTCCACGCAAGCGATGAATGACTTTACCCACGAAAGGATCCCACAGCCAAATTGTGTGGCGGCTATCGACCGTTGCCAAGCGGCGGCCGGTCGGTGAAAACTGCACGCTTTGAACTTGTTGCGAGTGGCCATTGAGCAGGTACAAACACTTCCCCGTGGCCGTGTCCCAAAGGCGGGCGGAGGTATCCCATCCCGACGACGCTAGATGGCGGCCATCCGGATGCCAGGCGAGATCGCTGATGCGATCCGTATGCCCTTCCAAATGGCCGATGTTCATGCCATGCAGGACTTGCCAAAGGTGAATGGAACATTGCTCATCGGCCGCGGCCAATTGCTGTCCATCCGGGCTGAAGCGCAGCGCGGACACGGCCACGTCGTTGGCTTGCCAGGAGCGCGTGCATTCATTGCGGACGACGTCCCACAACCGCACCTCGCCATCATCGTGCCCCGTGGCCAGCCATCGTCCATCGGGCGAGAACGTCATGGCGTTGACCCAACTGCCCAGACGAAAGCTGGTGATCAGTTCGCCGCGGTTATAGTCCCATATGGAAACTTCGTTGCCCGCGGAGGCCAGGTAATTCTGCTTTGGACTGAATGTCCACAAGATCTCGAAATCGCTCAGTCCGACGCGGCTCAACTCGCGGCCGGGTTCAAGCAGCCAGTGGCGTAAAATCCCAGGCTCTTCCACCGACCAGGCTTGACCATCCTGAGCCAAGTGGAGAGCCAGCAACGTCCCTTCCAAGCGAAAGCGCGGGTCCCCAAAGGCTTGTCGTACTCGCGGCGGCAGCAACCATCCTTGAAAATGGCTGATCGGGTGCTCCACTCTTACGTGGTTTGGCACGGGCTGTACTTGTTTTTCGAGACGTCCTGTCATGGACGAATCTTCCTTTACCCGCTGAATCCACCATCGTGATCTGACACAGCATACTATAAAATTTTTGGGGTTGCATAATTCTTTAACGTTTTCTTCGTACCTGATGGAAATTTCTAATCATGGCTGAAACGCGGTCTCGAATTTCCCTGGCCATTGCCAATCAGCAAGAGCTGTTGAACCTTGCTTTGACTGGACTCAGGAAGGTGGGCAGAACCGTTCTCGAGGGGGAAGGCGTCAAGGAGGCACGGATCAGTTTGGCCTTGGTGAACGATGCGACGATCCATCGCATCAATCGCCAATTCCTGCAGCATGACGAACCCACCGACGTCATTTCCTTTCCTCTGAGCCGCCCCGGCGCCAGGCCGCTGGAGGGGGAAATCGTCATCAGCACGGAGACCGCGCTGGCAGCGGCCCAAGAACTGGGGCATGCCGCCGAACATGAAGTCGCCCTGTACCTCATCCATGGCTTGCTTCATTTGTGCGGCTACGACGACCACGACCAAGCAGAGCGGGCCAAGATGCGCGGCTTGGAAGCCCATTATCTGCATCAGCTTGGCATCCAGCTCAAGGATTACCCGGCGCCGCGCAAAGAAAACCCGGCGCCCAACCGCCGGGTCAAAAGAAAACGCAAGCGTCGCTGATCGGCTTAAGGTTCCTGGTAGCGCAGCAATCTCGCGAACAGTCCCTTATGCGGGCGGTCGCCCTGGTCATCCAGAGTGATTTTGACTTCACGAATGTACTTGTGGCAATCGAAGCAATTCATGCTCATTTTCACATAGGCGATGGCCACTCCGTCGCCGTTCTTATTCTTGGCCGCCTTTCTGAGCTCGTCGCAATTGCGCCGAAATTCCTCGCTATGCCGCTTGTATTCCGGCGTGGGCACCACCTGCCATTCCGCCGTGTTGCTGACCTGGATCAAATCCCCGGCAAAGCGTTCCACGGTGGCGAAATGCAGCATGGCGGCGCCTTCCAGCACTTTTTGCGCGCTCTCCAGTTTACGCTTCATGAGTTGATTCTTGAGTTGGGTCTTTTTTTCCTGGTCGGTCGCCTCTTGGGCATGGGCCAGCCAAACGCCGCCCAGGATCAGCCCCAAGATTCCCAGCATCGCTAACCATTTCGTGTTCATGATGATCTCCAACCTATGCGTGACAATCCCTTGATCACTCCATCCTATCCTAAAAACCGCCTCTTCACACCCCCAAAGATGCGGACCGCTTTCGCTCTTGGGACAAGGTCAATCATCCGCCCCCATTTCCGAAGGAACCAACGCTTCTTGCTCCACTTCTTCCGTGATGATCACGCCAGGCAAACTCAAGGCCTCCTTGAGGGCGCCCTGCGTGGGATCCGCCATGCCTTCCGGCCAAATGACAAAGCCGCCGTGCATGGCATGGTAAGCATCGCCGATGGTCCATGCACCATGGATGAAGCCCTCGTGATTTTGCCCTTCATAAAAGACGTCGTGTTTGCCAAGGTAGCTTTTCACCCAGCGGCAAGCGCCTGAGGCCAGATCGTAGGTTCCCTTGAACAGAAAGGTGCCGATGATGTCCCGGCCCGAACCGGTCAGATGGCCGTCCTTGAAGACCAGCAACATTTCCATCAAAAAGCGGCCTGGGATCGGGGGTTGTAAATAAAAACCCGACCAGGGTCCGCTGGGAAAGCGCGGATCGGTTTCAATGCGTGCTTGTTCCTCGAAAGAAGCAGGCATCTTTGATTCTCACATGATCAGGCCGACAACAGGAACGAACACCTTCTATAGTAACCCATGGGCCCCCATCCAAGTCAAACGACGAACCAAAATCTTCATGTCACCCGATGCGTTTCGCGATGCTCTGATTCTGACGGGTCCCACGGCCTGCGGCAAGTCGGCCGCGGGGATCATCTTGGCCCAGGCTCTGGGGGCCGAGATCATCAGCATGGACTCGATGGCCCTGTATCGCGGCATGGATATCGGCACGGCCAAGCCGTCGGCCGCGGATCGAGCCTTGGTGCCGCATCATCTGGTGGACTGTCTCGACCCACATGAAGCCGCGACCTTGGCCTGGTGGCTGCAGCAAGCCGCCGCCGCGGCCCAGCACATTCGGGAACGCGGCAAACGCATCCTCTTTGTCGGCGGGACGCCGCTGTATCTCAAAGGTTTGCTCCGCGGCATCTTCGAAGGTCCCGGCGCGGATGCTGCCTTCCGCAGGCAAATGGAGATGCTCACTGAAGCTGAGTTGCGGCAGCGGCTCCGAGCCGTGGACGCCGCGGCGGAGGGCAAGATCAAGCCCAATGACCGACGACGCCTCATCAGAGCCTTGGAAGTGTATGAACTCACGGGCCAGCCCATGAGCGCCTGGCAAACCCAGTTTGATGCGCCGCAACCGCGCGTCCTCCCCCCCATCTGGCTGCATCTGCCCCGCGCCGCCCTGCATGAGCGGATTCATCGGCGGATCGACCACATGATCGAATCGGGCTGGGTCGAGGAGGTCAAACGGCTGCGCGCCGCGCAGCCGCCCATGAGCAAGCAAGCCGCCCGCGCCGCCGGTTACGCGGAACTGTTGGCGCATCTTGATGGCCAATGCTCCCTCGCCGAGGCCATCGAACAAACGAAAACCCGCACCCGGCAACTGGCCAAGCGGCAGGTCACCTGGTTTCGCCACCTGGAAGAATTGGAAAGGATGGACCTCGAACCCTCGGCAACCGCGGAAGAGGCGGCGCAGCGCATCTTGCAGCGCTGGCAGCGGCCATGAAAGACCTGGGGTTATTTCTTCGGCGCCATTAAACCGCTGGACACTTGATGCTGCGGCCGCGGTTCGCCGCGCTCAAAGGCCGTGATGTTCTCGATCGTCGTGCGCTGGATGGCTTCCACGGCTTCCTGAGTGAAAAAGCCTTGATGGGCCGTGACCAAGACGTTGGGAAACGTCAGCAATCGCGCAAAGACATCATCCTGAATCACTTGATCGGATAGGTCCTGGAAGAACAGGTCGGCCTCCTCCTCATACACGTCCAAGCCCACGGCGCCGAGCTTGCCCGCCTTGAGCGTTTCGATCAAGGCCCGGGTATCGACGATGCCGCCGCGGCTGGTGTTGATGAGCATGGCCTTGGGTTTCATGCGGGCCAAGGCCGCGGCATTGATCAAATGCTTCGTGTCGGGGGTCAATGGGCATTGCAGCGTCACGACGTCGGACTGCTCGAGCAGCTCATTCAGCGAAACGTACACCGCACCCAAGGCCGCGACCTCCGGGTTAGGCATGGGATCGAATGCGAGCAATCGGCAGCCAAAGCCGTGTAAAATCCGGCACACGACCGCGCCGATCTTGCCCGTGCCGACCACGCCCACGGTTTTGCCGTGCATGTCAAAACCCATCAAGCCATTCAGGGAAAAGTTCTGTTCGCGCACCCGCTGATAGGCGCGGTGCAGTTTGCGATTGAGGGCCAACATCAAGGCCACGGCATGCTCCGCGACCGCATACGGCGAATAGGCGGGAACCCGCAGCACCGTCATGCCGAGCTGCTCCGCGGCGAAAACGTCCACGTGGTTGAAGCCCGCGGAGCGCAGGGCCAGCAGCTTGGCGCCCCCCTCTTGTAATTTCTTCAGGATCTTCGCCGAGGCATCATCATTGATGAAGATCGACACCGCGGGGCAGCCTTGGGCCAGGCTCGCCGTTTGTCCATTGAGCTGCAAATCCAAATAGAGCAGTTCATGCTTGGGCCCCGCGTTGGCGGCGTCCAAATAGGGTTGTTCATAGGCATGGAATGAATAAACGGCGGTTTTCATCGAGTTGGCCTCGCGGTGTCTGTCATGCGTAGTGCCTTTCACGATCGACCCTGCTTGAACTTTGTGCGATGGCTATTTTAAGCTTCCAAGGCAAGCAGAGAAGCATTAGCTGCCCTTTTGACCAGGCTCCGCTAAGGCTCTAACCATGCGGCTCCAGCGGGACCAATTCAATGCCATACCCGTGTCAATTTCGTTGGCAGGCAGAAGCGTCTGCTTTAAAATGAAATGCACTCGCATAGCTTTACCGCTCTTTCTTCCCCTGCGATCGAGGATCTCATGCGCCATTTTTGCCTTTGTTTTGGACTGCTGTTCGTTTGGCTGGCTGGTGAACCTTCGGCGGGGACGACCGCCGTCGACCCGCACAACACCCGCATGTTGACCCAGCCCACGGTTTCCAAAAGCCACATCGCTTTTATTTATGCCGATGACCTTTGGCTCTGCGATCTCAATGGGGCCAATCCGCGCCGCTTGACGGCGGGACCGGGCGTCAAGGGCAGCCCCAAATTCTCTCCCGACGGCCAATGGATCGCCTTCTCGGCCAACTACGACGGCAACCTCGACGTTTATCTGATCCCCGCGCAGGGCGGCACGCCGCGCCGGCTGACGTTTCATCCAGGACCTGACATCGTCCGCGGCTTCACGCCCGATGGCAAAGCCGTTCTCTTCAATTCGCCGCGCAGCAGCTTCAACAATCGCTACATGCAGCTTTACACGGTTCCCCTCGAAGGGGGCCATGAAACCGCCTTGGCCCTGCCCAACGCCTTCAAGGCCAGTTATGCTCCCGACGGCCAGCGGCTGGCCTATTGTCCCTTGAATGAGCCGTTCAACCAATGGAAAAACTACCGCGGCGGCACGATCAGCCGCATTTGGATCTATCGCTTCGACAACCATGCCGTGGAGCAAATCCCGCAACCCGCCGAAGGCTGCAATGACGCCGACCCCATGTGGATCGGGGATAGCATTTATTTCCGATCCGACCGCGACGGCGAATTCAATCTGTATGCATTCGACGTCAAAAGCCAGGGCATCAAAAAGCTGACCGATTTCAAGGACTTTCCGATCGCCTCCTGCGGCCACGGCGACAACAAGATTGTGCTCGAACAAGCGGGCTATCTGCACCTATACGACACGGAACGATCCGAGCTGAAGCCCTTGACCATCGGCATCGCCGCCGACCTTTTAGAAGTGCGTCCGCGCTACATCAAGGGGCCGCAGTACATCCGCAATGCGTCGATTTCACCTTCCGGGGCCAGGGCGGTGTTTGAATTTCGGGGCGAGATTGTGACGGTGCCCGCGGAAAAGGGAGATGTGCGCAACCTGACGCAAACCCCCGGCGTGCATGAACGCTCGCCGGTCTGGTCGCCCAACGGTCAATCTATCGCCTATTTTGCCGATCAAGGCGGCGAATATGCCCTGCACGTCCGGGATCAGGCCGGCAAAAACCCCGCCAAGATTTACAAGATTCAGGGGGGAGCGGGTTTCTATGAACGACCCGTCTGGTCGCCCGACAGCAAGAAGATCGCTTTCCGCGACAACTCCCTGGGCTATTTTTGGATCGACCTGGCCACGGGCAAGGTGAAGAAGTTCGCCAGCGATCGGCAGTATGGCCCCTCCGCGATCAACACCATGCACACGGCCTGGTCGCACGACTCCCATTGGCTGGCCTACACCCTGAATTCCAGGGCCTTGATCCAAAGCGTGTATCTTTATTCCCTGGCCGAAGATAAATCCTATCGCATCACCGACGGCCTGAGCGAAGTCAGTCAACCGGTGTTCGACGCCAGCGGCAAGTATCTCTACATGATTGGCTCCGTGGACGCCGGCCCCGTCAAACAATGGTTTGCCCAGTCCAACGCGGACATGCGTTCGCAGTCCAATCTCTACATCGCCGTGCTGCGCAAGGACCTGCCCTCCCCCTTGGCCAAGGAGAGCGACGAGGAAAAACCCAAGGAGGAACCCAAGGAAGAAGCGCCGAAGGATGAGAAGAAGCCAAGCCCCGAAGACAAGCAAGAGACGAAGAAGGAAGGCACATCGGATGCTTCGGGCGCGCCGGTGAAAGAGGAAGACAAGGAAAAGAAACAGGAAAAGGAAGACGCTGCCAAGGCCGAAAAGGGCAAGGAACAACCGCCGTCATCGACCCCGCCCGCGCCGACCAAGCCGCAGGCCACCTCTCCCAAGGAAGAGAAGGCGCAACCTTCCACGACCAAGCCAGCGGCGACCCAACCGTCGGCCACCAAGCCGAAAACGACCGATCCAGGTCAACCGGCCCAGGTGCAGGCGACCAAGCCTGAGGCGGCCGCGCCAGATAAAAAAGCTCCGAAAAAGGACGAACCCTTGAAGATCGATATCGAGGGTTTGGAGCAGCGCATCTTGACGCTGCCGGTGCCCGCGGGCCAATACATCGGTCTGTCGGCCGGCGCCGCCGGAACCATTTTCTACGCCGAACTGCCCAGCCAGCCTGCGCCTAACCCCATGGCCGCCGGCGTGATCTTGTGGAAATTCGACCTGGCAACGCGCAAGAGCGAGACCCTGGCAAGCGGCGTGCGGAGCTTCGATGTCACCCCTGACGGCAAGAAAATGTTGTATCTACAGGGTGAATCCTGGTTCATCACGCCAACGACCCCCATGCCCCCCGGGATGCCCCCCGGAGCGGGCGGCAAGGGAAAGCTCCGAACCGAAACCATCGAAGTGCTGTGCGACCCGCGCGCGGAATGGGAGCAGATGTTCCACGAAGCGTGGCGCATCAACCGCGATTATTTCTATGCACCGAACATGCATGGTGCGGATTGGCCAGCCGTGCGCAAGAAGTATGCCCAGTTCCTACCCCACCTGGCCAACCGGGGCGATCTGGACCGGCTGTTCCAATGGATGCTCAGCGAGCTGGCCGTGGGGCATAGCTACACCATGCCGGGGCCGCGCATGACGCAGCCGACCAGCGTTCCGGGCGGACTGCTCGGCGCGGATTATGAGCTCCACGAGGGACGCTACCGCTTCAAGAAAATCTTCGGCGGGCTTAATTGGAATCCCGAATTGCGCGCGCCGCTCACGGCCCCTGGAGTGAACGTTAACGTCGGCGACTACCTCCTGGCCGTGCAAGGCAAGGAGCTCAAGGCCCCGACCAATCTTTACAGCCTGTTCGAAAACACGGCCGGCAAGGCGATTGAGATCACCGTCGGCCCCACGCCCGACGGCAAGAACAGCCGCACGGTCGCCGTGGAACCGATCGCCGACGAGAGCAACCTCCGCCACCGCGATTGGCTGGAGGGCAATCTCAAGAAAGTCGATCGCGCCACCAATGGCCGGGTGGCTTACGTTTATGTCCCCAACACGGCCGGCGCGGGCCACGCCTACTTCAAACGCTACTTCTACCCGCAAGTGGGCAAGGAAGCGGTCATCGTGGATGAACGCTTCAACGGCGGCGGCCAAATCGCCGATTACTATATCGACCATTTGCGTCGACCGTTCACCTGCTACTGGGCGACGCGCTACGGCGAAGACCAGGTCAGCCCCGGAGCGGCCATCTTCGGCCCCAAGGTTATGATCATCGACGAAACGGCCGGTTCGGGCGGCGATCTGCTGCCGTGGATGTTCCGCCAGAACAAGCTCGGCAAGCTCGTCGGCAAACGGACCTGGGGCGGCCTCGTCGGCATCCTCGGCTTCCCCGTGCTCATGGACGGCGGCATGGTTACCGCGCCGAATATCGCCATCTGGACCGAAGACGGCTTCATCGTCGAGAACGTCGGCGTTCCGCCCGACGTGGAGGTCGAGCAGTGGCCCGCCGACGTCATCGCCGGCCGCGATCCGCAACTGGAAAAAGCCATCGAGATTGTCATGGAGGAGTTGCAGCAGAATCCGCCGCCGAAGGTCAAACGGCCCCCCTACCCCGTGCGCGTTCGCAAGGGCGATCAATAATTCGTTTAGATAGTGCTGCTTCGTCCATCGAATGCACAGGGGCATCCCCCCTGTGTTTTCTTTTACCGCCTGGCGCGATGATGAGGTAGAATACCGCCATCGCGGCGTCCACGCATCCGTTGCAAAGGGGTTGTCATGCGTAAATGGCTGTCCGGTTTGCTGGCTTTGAGCCTGGGCGGCGCGGGGCTGTGGTATGTCCTCTATGAAGTGCCACCCCGCCAGCCGAGCGTCCAGCCCACGGGAACGTTGATCCAATGGCAAGGTCAAGAGAGCGAATACCAGGGTAAGACGGTACGCACACCCGATGGCAAAGTGGAGCAGCACACCGTGCCGACGAAGCCCAAGGCTGATCCCACATCCTCGTCCAAGCAGGACCGACGATGAGTTATCTGTTTCGCGTCATCACCGCCACTCTGGCCGGCGTCGCCCTGATCGCCAGTTTCTTCTTGTTGCAGCACTATTTCGGATCAGGCCGCGTCCAGGTGACGTCGCTCGGCCCCACCGTGACCAATCTCGAAATGCTGGGCGACCTGGTCACGGTCAAGGTGCACATCGCCGACGTCCTCATCTCCAGATCCAACGATTACCAAGGCAGTTGGCTGGTCAAGGGCGATGCCTTGATCGGGCTCGACCTGGCCCGCGCCGAGATCGTGGACAAGGACGACCAGCTTCGCAGCGCCCGCATCAAATTGCCCCAACCCCGCGTCATCATGGCCCGCGTCGACCATGCCAAAACCAAAACCTGGGACGTGCAAACGCTCACCTGGAAGCCTTCCTATTTCCGCGAGGACCCCCGTTTGATTCGCGACAGCGCCATGGAGCAGGCGCAACTGCTCGTCGAAAACGTCGCCAAGTCCGAAGATCACATGAGCCAGGCCCGCAAGCAGGCCGAGCAGGTGATCAAGAGCTTTTATCATCTCGTGGGCTGGCAGGTTCACATCTCGTGGAATGAAAAATAAATGAGAGGCTGCAGAGTCGCACTGATTCTTTTTGCTTTCATGTGAAATTTGACCTAAACTCCCAGTCAGGGGATATTGTGTTCAAGGATCGATCATACTTCCCATGTTGTGCTTGAAGCGTGCCTGGGGGCGCCAAGACGGCATTGTCTTCTTTTTTTGACGTTCTACAGGAGATCACCATGGGGTTAAGACTGACATCTGTAACGGGGATAAGCCAATACACGCTGCCCATCGCAGCAGCCTGTTTCCTGATTTGCCCAATGCCCAGTCCCGCCCAGTCGCAGGTCACGATCTTTAATTCCAATGGCTTTGAAGCGCCGTTTTACAGCCCGGGACCGCTCGTCGGCGGCGCGCCCCAACAAGGCTGGCTGACCACGGACCTGAACGACGGGTCAACACCCGCCGCCGTCATTCAAAACAGCGTTGTTTTCCAAGGCGCGCAAGCCCTCCAGGTCGTTGGGCCGAATCTAGCCAATGATTTCTTATTTAGTTACCAAACTTTTTGGTATCACGATCCTAGCTCCCTGGGCATTCTGCCCTACAACCCTGTCGCGAATGGCCACCCCTTCCTGATCGTTCGCTGGCGGCAAATGCTGGATGGGGTGTTCAATCAGGTTGGCCAGATGCCCTTTGCCGGCATTTTCTTGGAAGGCTTGACGGCCAGCGGCACCCAGCAAATGATCACCTCAGTTCTTTACAGTAACGATGGACGCGTCCGCGCCATCACCACGGGCGGCAGCTCCGTGCAAAGCGGCGTCCTGACCGATCCCTTCAACCGCTGGATAGAGTTTCAAGCGCTTTTTAATTTCTCCACCCAGCGATTCGGCGTAACGGCGGATGGCGTGCCTGTGCTCAGCAATGTTGCCTTCCGCAATTCGGTCGGCACCACGAATCGACTGGTCGAACTCGGTATTCAAGCCTCCGCCATCGACCTGATCTCTCCCGCCCCCACGAACAATGCCTTTTTTGACAACTTTATGGTCACGGCCCAAGCCATTCCCGAACCGACCACGTGCCTGCTCGTCGGCTGCGCGGGCATGGGCTATTGGGTCTACCGCCGTCGACAGAATAAACTGCAACAACTGTCGGAATAACCTTGCCATTGACCCATGAACCAACCCCCGGCGACGAGCCGGGGGTTGGCTTTTTTGTGGCACGAAACAGTGGTCGAAAGGCGTGTGAGTGAAGTGCGGAAAAAAACGGCGGGGTTCGCCCCCGCCGTTGTCGTTACACTCCGTCGTTGATCTCTGTCGCGGATTGCCGATTAATACATGTCATCCATGCCGCCGGGAGCGCCGCCCTTCTTCTCGTCCTTCGGCAGCTCCGCCACCAGGGCGTCGCTGGTCAGGAGCAGCGTTGCCACGCTGGAAGCATTCTGCAAGGCGCTGCGGACAACCTTGGTCGGATCGATGATGCCTTCCTTGACCATGTCCACGAAGCGGTCCGATCGAGCATCGTAGCCAAAGTTGTTGTTGTTGTTTTCGAGCACCTTGGCGGTGATGACCGGACCATCCTGGCCGGCGTTTTCGCTGATCTGCTTCATCGGCGCTTGGCAGGCCCGCAGGACGATGTTGTAGCCGATCTCTTCGTCGTTGGTCAGCTTGGGCGTCTTGAGCGCCGAGCAGGCCCGCAACAGGGCGACGCCGCCCCCTGGGAGGATGCCTTCTTCCACGGCGGCCCGCGTCGCGTGCATGGCGTCTTCCACGCGAGCCTTCTTTTCCTTCATTTCGCTTTCCGTCGCCGCGCCGACCATGATCTTGGCCACGCCGCCGGAGAGCTTGGCGATCCGCTCCGACAGCTTTTCCTTGTCATAGTCGCTGGTGCTCCGCTCCAGCTCCTTGCGGATTTGATCGATGCGGCCGCTGATGGCGTCCTTCTTGCCGGCCCCTTCGATGACGGTCGTATTATCCTTGTCGATGACCACGCGCTTGGCCTGGCCCAGGTCCTTGATGGTCACGCTTTCGAGCTGCACGCCCAGGTCCTCAAACAAGGCCCGGCCCCCGGTCAGAATGGCGATGTCCTCGAGCATGGCCTTGCGGCGGTCGCCATAGCCCGGCGCCTTGACCGCGGCGCACTTGAAGATGCCGCGCAGCTTGTTGACCACCAGCGTGGCCAGGGCTTCACCTTCCACTTCCTCGGCGATGATCAGGAGGGGCTTGCCCGTTTGGGCCACCTTTTCCAGCAGCGGCACCATGTCCTTGACGCTGCTGATCTTCTTCTCGTGGATCAGGATGTAGCAATCCTCGAGGACGCACTCCATCCGCTGCGGATCGGTGACGAAGTAGGGCGAGGCATAGCCGCGGTCAAATTGCATGCCTTCGACGAAATCGAGGGCCGTTTCGAGCGTCTTGCCTTCCTCAACGGTGATGACGCCGTCCTTGCCGACCTTGTCCATGGCCTCGGCGATCTTGCCGCCGATCTCCGTGTCATGGTTCGAGGCCACGGTGGCGACGTTTTCCATGTCCTTCTTGTCCTTGAGCTTGATGGACATGCTCTTGAGCTTGGCCACGACGTCCTCGACGGCCTTTTCGATGCCGCGCTTCATCATCATCGGGTTGACGCCGCTGACCACCGCCTTCAGACCCTCATTGAAGATGGCCTCGGCCAGGACCGTGGCGGTCGTGGTGCCGTCGCCGGCCACGTCGCTCGTCTTCGCCGCCACTTCGCGGACCATGCGAGCGCCCATATTTTCATATTTGTCCTCGAGTTCGATCTCCTTGGCCACGGTGACGCCGTCCTTGGTGACGGTCGGCGAGCCAAAGCTCTTTTGCAGGATGACGTTGCGGCCCTTCGGCCCCAAGGTCACCTTCACCGCGCGCGCCAGTTTCGACACCCCCCGGCGCAGGGCTTCTCGGGCTTCTTGATCAAAGGCAATCTGCTTGGCTGACATGAAACGATCTCCATGAAGTTCCGACGTTGTGTTGCAATACGGGTCTTTTAAATGAACCAGGCCGCCTCCCGATGATCCGATCAGGAACGGCGGCTAGGAATTAGTCTTCAATAACGGCCAAAACATCGTCCTCGCGCATGAGCAGGACTTTTTCGCCATCCAGCTTGAATTCATCTCCTGCGTAGGACGTGAAGAGGACGGAATCGCCCTTCTTGACTTGCATCGGCTGGCGTTTGCCATCCTTGGTCCATTTACCCTCGCCCACGGCCAGGATTTTGCCGATCTGCGGCTTTTCCTTGGCGTTATCGGGGAGGATGATGCCACCTTTGGTCTTTTCGCCTGCTTCCTGGCGCTGCACGACAATGCGGTCACCGATGGGCTTCAAATTCATGGCTGCGTTCTCCAACGACTAACATAAACTGACAGAATGAGTGGGAATCTCAGAGCGGTTGCAGGTATATGCAATTCGTGTGCCTGGGCATGTCTAATGATAGACTATATGACGTAAACCATTATTTTACATAAACTTATGACGCATGACCTGGATCAGATGACATCTGCCATCCTGCCGATTTGGCACCCAGAAGAGGTTGCGAGAGCGGACGGGCGTCAGCGCCCCGAGTCAGCAGCCCAGTCCACCCCTCGCTCGCGCTCAGGGCTCGTCAATTCATCGCACTCGGGGCTTGTCGATTCATCGCGCTCGGGAATTCACGGCGCTGTAGAAAACACACTTAAGTGCTTGGTTTCACCCACCCCCCTCCCGTGAAACGATCACTTCGATGGGGTCATCTTCGACGCATGACTATGCGATGTAGCGGATTACGGCAAATGGCATTTCAGATGGACTGTTTGATCATTTCACGGCGAGCATCGGAGTGAGATATCTATGCCGCAGCCGATTGCCGATGACCGTCTATGTAAATCGTGCACGGGATGGGGGAAGCAATTCCATTGCTAAAGTTCGCTATTAGAATTCCGCGTTACCTGGGGTGCGCGGGAAGGGGATGACGTCGCGGATGTTGGCCATGCCGGAGAGGAAGAGGATCACGCGCTCCAGCCCCAATCCGAAACCCGAATGGGGGACCGTGCCGAAGCGGCGCAGGTCCAGATACCAGCCGTAGGTGGCGGGGTCGAGCCCCTGTTCCTTCATTCGTTCCGCCAGCACCTCCAAGCGTTCCTCGCGCTGGCTGCCGCCGATAATTTCGCCCACGCCGGGCACAAGGACGTCCATGGCCCGCACGGTTTTGCCATCGTCGTTGACGCGCATGTAAAAGGGTTTGAGCGAGCGCGGATAGTCATGGAGGATGAGCGGCGAGCCAAACTTTTTCTCGGTGAGATAGCGTTCGTGTTCCGATTGCAGATCGCGCCCCCAGCCAATGGGAAACTCCCAAGCCTGGTTGGCGGCTTCGAGGTGTTGGATCGCTTCCGTATAGGAGATGCGCAGGAAGGGGCTATTCAGGATTTTCTCCAGCCGCTCAATCAACCCCTGGTCGATGCGGTCATTGAAGAAACGCATGTCTTCCTGACACTGGTTCAGTGCATCGCGAATGATGCGTTTGATGTAGGCCTCGGCCAAGGCCATGTTGTCCTCAAGATCGAAGAAGGCCATCTCCGGCTCGATCATCCAGAATTCCGCCAAATGCCTGGGTGTATTCGAATTCTCAGCCCGAAAGGTGGGGCCAAAGGTGTAGACTTTGCCCAGGGCGCAGGCGAGGGCTTCGGCCTGAAGCTGGCCGCTGACAGTGAGATAAGCAGGCTTGTGGAAAAAGTCCTTATGAAAATCGACTTCGCTCGGCACGGGCTGTCCTTGCCCCGGCGGGACGGCTGGTTTCAGGGGAACTTGCTGCAGGTTCAACGTGGTGACCTTGAACAACTCCCCTGCCCCCTCGCAGTCGCTCGCCGTGATGATCGGGGGATGGATGTAGAGGAAGCCCTGCTCCTGGAAAAAATCGTGGGTGGATTTGCTCACGCAGTTCCGCAGTCGGGCGATGGCGCCAAAGGTATTGGTGCGCGGCCGGAGATGAGCGATGGTGCGAAGGAATTCGAAGGAGTGGCCTTTCTTTTGCAGCGGGTATGTTTCGGGATCCGCCCAACCGAGCACGCGGACGCTTTGGGCATGGAGTTCCGTGGCTTGCCCCTTGGCGGGCGAAGCCTTGATGGCACCCTCGATGCTCACGCTGCAGCCGACGCTGATTTTCTTGACCTCGGTTTCGTAGTTGGCCAACTGCGCGTCAGCGACGACTTGGAGGTTGCCCTGGCACGAGCCATCGTTGATCTCCAAGAAGCTGAAGCCACCCTTGGAATCGCGGCGGGTTCGGATCCAACCTTGAACGATCGCCTGTTGGCCAATGGACTCGGATTGTCTTGCTTGCTGCACGCTGAGCTTATGCATGTCGATGATCCTGCCTTTCACATCGCGATCAGATTCTGCGCTCATCATGGGATTATAAAAACTGTACCTTCGAGGCGATAGGGTGAAGCCACCGGGGCGTCCGGTCCTGCCGGGTTCACGGAGTCGAAGGTATCCTCCCCCCCCCGGAGAATTACGCTAGTGGCCCGTGCAAGTGAATGATATACTCAGGGATGAACCGGTTCGTACCTACGTGTTCCAACCGCGTGCTGCTGACTACCACCTAGGCTATGCAAGTGAAGCAAGCCCATGGCCGTTCGATTGCAAGCACTGGATTACACTTTCACCATCCTCGTGGATAAACCCATTCTGTTGATCGGCCGGCACGCGGAATGCGATGTTCAACTGGAATCGAGCAAGATATCCCGGCGCCATTGTTTCCTCGCCTTGGTCAATCAGCGGCTCTTCATACGCGATCTGGAAAGCACGAATGGTCTCCGCATCAATGGGGAAAAGCACGAGGAAGCCGAGTTGAAGGAAGGCGATGAGCTTTGGATTGGGAACATCCGCTTTAAGATCGTTTGGGAGAACTCTTCCATTCCGCTGAAGCCGCCGAGCCAGGTGAAACCTGGGGAATTATGCGAATCCAAGATGCCCGATACCGGGATGCCTGCTCATTTACTGTCATGCGAGTTTCCCGTCCCCATCCTGGAAGATGGTCAAATCACCGCCCCAACGCCAAGCAGTCAAGTGAGGAAGAAAGCCCGCCCCTCCACTTCATGAATGAGAACAGGGATATACGCTGCCTCGTGGTGACGCGTTGGAGATCGCTCGCCAATTCGCCGTGACCTTGGTCCAAGATGGACAGAAATCGGCCCAGCCAAGACGTGCAGCAAAGATATTCCCTTTTCAGAGCCGCTAAAACTGGTTACATTCAGCATAGACGCGGCATGGACTTTTGCATTGGGACGATCAACGCCTCATGGGCAAAGCATACGTTGAGGGTGACAAACCGCTGCCCGGATACCAGCTAGTGCGCTTCCTGGGGCGCGGAGGGTTCGGTCAAGTCTGGAAAGCCATCGGCCCGGGCGGCATCGAGGTCGCCCTCAAAATCATCGATCTGCAGGGCAGTGCCGGGATCAAGGAGTTTCGCGGCATTCGACTTTTCAAGCAAATCCGCCATCCCAATCTGGCTCCCATCACAGCTTTTTGGCTCAAGGACGAAGCGGGCAACCTGGTCGGCGAATCGGATTCCCCCGACGGCAACACCAGTACGATGATCATGTCCCGCGCCAAGGAACTGCTCATCATCATGGGGCTGGGCGACAAGAATTTGCTGGACCGCCTCAAGGAGTGCCAGGCCGAGGGCAAGATGGGCATTCCCCCGGATGAATTGCTGGATTACATGGAGGAATCCGCCAAAGCCATCGATTATTTGAACAGCCCGCGGCATGATCTGGGTTCCGGCCCAGTGGCGATTCAACATTGCGATATTAAACCGCAGAATATCCTCATCGTCGGCGGTTCGGCGCAAGTCTGCGATTTTGGCTTGGCCCGCGCCCTAAGCGATTCACGAACCACGGCCGCCTCGGTGTCCGCCGCCTATGCCGCACCTGAGGTGCTCACCAGCAATCAGCCGAGCCGATTCACAGATCAATACTCCCTCGCCATCAGCTACATCGAACTCCGCACGGGCAACCTCCCCTTCAATACCAGCTTTCCCGCCAGCATTCTCTACGCCCATTTGCAAGGCAAGCTCGACCTCTCGCAACTGACCCCTGAAGAGCAGATCGTCATTCGCAAGGCGACCGCCCCTAATCCTGAAGATCGCTATCCGACCTGTCTGGATATGGTGAAGGCCCTCAAACAAGCCTTCGCCCCCAAAACCACACCAGCGATGGAGCCAACCCCAAAGGTCAAATACGGCGGCCGGGCCGGAGTCGGCGTGGAATTAGTCCCTGGATACAAGTTGATCAAGCTCCTGGGCAAGGGGAGCTTTGGCGAAGTGTGGGAAGCCACGGCTCCCGGCGGCAAACACGTTGCCTTGAAAATCATCCGCAATTTGGATGCTCCCGCAGGCAAGCAAGAATTTAAAGCCCTGGAAACCATCAAGGGGATCGACCACAACAATTTGATGGAGTTGCACGCATACTGGCTGATTGATCGCGAAGGGCAAATCATCACCGACGAAATGCGTGAGAAACCGCAGGCCCCTCAAGCGGCCACGCTGGTCATCGCAGGGAAATTGGCCAAGATGCATCTGGGTCAGAGGCTTCGTGAATGCCAGGAAAAGACCGGCAAGGGCATCCCCGTTAGCGAATTGCTGCGTTACATCCGCGAATCGGCTGAGGCCATTGATTTTCTCAACACGCCCCAGCATCGCATGGGAGATAAAATCGTCGCCATTCAGCACCGCGACATCAAACCGGAGAACATTCTTCTGGCGGAGGGCGGCGCCAAGGTGGCCGATTTTGGCCTCGCCAAGGTCTTAGAGGACACGTCCGCGATCGTGCATAGTGAAAGTGCCGGGCTGACGATGGCCTACGCGGCCCCGGAATTGTTCCGCGGTCGAGTCACGCAATGGACAGATCAATACGCCCTGGCCATCACCTATTACCAATTACGCACTGGGGTTCTGCCCTTCTCCGGGGTCACCTCGGCGAACGACGTCGTGCAAATCCACGTCCAAGGGCGATTGGTCTTTGATCGCGTCCCTCCCCCGGAAGCCGAGGTGCTTCATCGAGCCACCTCGCTGGTGCCAGAAAACCGTTTCCCTAGTTGCATGGAGTTTTATCGATCCATTTACGATGCCTGTGCGGCCGAGGACGTTCTGGATGAGCCCGGCCTCGATGCTCCCCCTGGATCCTCGGGTCAACTGTCCCGGCGGCCTAGCAGTTCTAGTTCAGGCGCCGGTCTGGGAAAACGCAGTTCCAGCACGTCATCCATCCCCAAGGCCTCCTCGCGGCCCACGTCTCTCGACAAAACCATGGCCGGGTTTGAAGAGGATGAGGCTTACGGCGGCACTCGACCTGGATATGGCGGGGATCAACCAACCGTCCCGGTGCATCCCGAGGCACCTCACCGGGCCAGCACGAAAGCCACGGTGCGCTCCGATCATGTCGAGGATTCATCGGCCACGATTCGAGTGGCGAGTCAAACCCCTTCCGCGACCAAGGGTAAAGTTGCAGAACGAAAAGCATGGCAAGATGAACGGCCTGGCGGCCGCGATTATCGACCTCCCCCCAAACCATCCATGGCGCCGTGGATTATCCTCATGTCGCTTCTGGCCATGGCGGGTTTCGGAGTTGGTGCATGGTGGTATTTGAAAAAATATCCGCCTGGAGAAGACCTTGAGACTTGGATTGTCAAGCGGATCGATCAAAATCAATGGACAGAAGCCCTCAAACGCTTGGAGGGCGAGCAAGACATCAGCGATGACAAGCGAACGGAGTTGAAGCAGAAAATTGGCCAGTCATGGCTGTCGTCCTTGAAAAAGAAGTATGCCGACGTTCAGGGCAAAGCCGATCTCGAGGAAGTGGCTGCACAGGGCAAGGAGTTCCTTGGCTACTTTCCTGACGAATCCAACGTCAGCGACATCGTTGAAGCCGCGCGCAAACGGATCGGCGAACTGGTCGCCATGGCCAACGGCACGAAACCGACTCAAGCAACCCAAACCACTAAGCCAACGGTACCGATCGACACTCCTCCAGAACAGGATCGAACCTTGGAGCGTTTCCGCGTGGTGGTCGCGAATCTAGGACCAGCGTTCGATTGGCCGACCCATGCGGACCACTGCCAGGAACTTATCAAAAAATATCCACAAGTCAGTTGGCTGAAGCTGGCCTTGGCCGAGGCCTTGATGGAAAAAAGCAGCGAAGCGGAACCCTTTTCGGCACAGCAGGTCAGGGACTTGCTCCAACAAGCAGGTCAACCCTCCGAAGAAAAGGCCTATGCGATATATGTGAGAGCAGTGCTGGATTCCAAAAACCGGGCCAGGCGTCTGAGTGCGGAAAAAATTATGGACGTGGCCCCCACGGATGCGTTTCTACAATCATCCGAGCATCGCAAAACCAGAGCGGTGGCCATTTTGCTGGAAGCAGCCATGGTGTTGCGGGTCATCCCTGAAAAATTCCGACATCCCTTTGCAGGGGATGAGGAAGCCCAGTTGGCATGGAAATGGCTGCAGCAAGCTCGAAACTTCCTTCCCGACGCTCCTTGGCAAGCCAAGGAAGAATTGACGGAACTGCTGGCCGCCGAGGAAACCAAGCAACCCGCTCAAATCATGACTGCTTTGCTCAAGGGCATCTCGAATCGACTTGATCTGCAAGAAAAGCTCTCTCCGATGGAGCGCTATGAGGTCTATTGCCTGCGGCTCAAATACCCGCCAGCAACTCTCCAAGAACTTCTGCAAACCACAGCCATGGTGGAACAGCTTTTAGCGGCCCTTAAGTCGGATTTATCCTATCTCGATCTTGCGGATCAGTATCACTTGGTGTTTGAGCCGGCTTTGAAGATTGAACAGGTCATTGGAGAGCAGGAAAGCTCCATTCCCGAGGCTGAGCTAACCTCCTATCGCAACCGCATGGCCAAGATGCACGATGCCCTTGGCCTCATGATCTTGGAAAATTTGTACACCCCCATGCCTATGTTCGAGGGTAAACATAAGGAACGAGCAGTCCAAGCATTCACTCGGGCCATTGAGCTGCAACCTAAAACAGCCGACTTTTACATTCATCGAGCCTCCGCCCTGAGCAAGCTCAATCGCGTGGAAGACCTTCCCACGATCCTCAAGGATGGCGAAACCGCCCGCGAACTCGACGATCAACTGCCAGGCTCCCATGGATGGATTGCCTATGCCCTGCACCATCAAGCTCGAAGCCAACTCGACCTGCCAAAGAAGGAGCAGCAACTTCGAGATGTTTTAAAGGGTTACGACCAAGCCATTCTGAAATCCAGTCAAGACGAGCGCTACAAAACCGAATGGACTTCTTGGAAGGTCAGCCGCAGCAGCGCCTATGTCGAGTTGGCGAACTCGATGACGGAGAAAAATCTGCAACGGCTCAGGACCTTGCGCGGCGACGTGCTGCAAAAAGCCATTATTGATGCCCAGGAAGCCATCCAAAGCCAGCCAAAATATCCCGAATTGGCCTACGAAGCCTTGGGCAACGCTCATGAAGACATGGCGATGTTCACGGGGCAAGTTCAACATTATCAGTTAGCCGATCAAGCTTTTGATCAAGCCATCCGCGCACGCAGGGACTTGCCCCATTCCTATGTTGCCCGGGGACGATGCTTATACCGAGCTATCATGGACGAAGCGGTGCCGAGGACGCAGTTTCCCTTGGCGATCAATTATCTGAACCAGGCCCTTAATAAGGGAAATGACACCGTCTATGGCGCCGAATCCCGTTTTTGGCTGGGGAAGATTTACTTCGAACAAGAGCAGCACCAGCGCGCGGAAGATGAATTCAAGGCATCACTCGAGGCTTTTAAAAAATTAGGGCGCATCGATTGGGTGGCCGCTTGTTATCAAACTTTGGCCTTGAACGCGGCCCGGGTAGCGGGCGCCAGCCGGGCTGGAAGTCAAGATCCTTTGGGAACCCAAGGGTTTGCCAAGGCCCGCGGCTACGTTGACAGTCTCGATCAAATCCACTCTCCATTGAGCAAGGATTTGCTGATCAGCATTATGAAGATCGAAGCCCAAACTTCGGCCAATGCTGGCTTTTTCGCTCAAAATCAAAGAAAGACAGAGTTGGCTGACCAGGCGTATCAACGAGCCTTGAGCATCGCCAAGGAGTTGCAGGACCTGGGCGAAAAGGCCCAGAGCGCCATCATCGAAATCGAGGTGCTCAATTACAAGGGCCAACTTCAAGAAGCCCTTGATCTGACCACCAAAAAACTGCCCCGCTCATTGGAGGCCGTCAAGCCAGAGGAATTGGAGCTTTTGCTTAAGCGTGCCGAGCTGATGCTCCTCGTCAAAGACAAGAAAGATTTGCCCTCCTCTAAAGCCATCGACCTGTTGGATATTCGGAACATATTGGTCCGCTGTGAACAATTGCTGGATGCCGATCAACATGATGCCAAATTGGTCGCCATTCTCTATGGCCGCATCGGTGAGTTTTATTATCGCATGATCATTCAACTACCTCTCGTCCCGACCAATCCTGAAGAAGAACGCCTTAAACGATCTTTTGGCGACAAAGCGATTTCGTTTCTCAAAAAAGCGTTGGGATTGCACCCCAAGCACATCGAGTCCTATGCCTGGCGGGCCGCGCTCGCGGACATCTACTCTGAATTGGATATTCATCCAGTGAAGGATTTATCCAAATTAAGCTCGGGACAAAGGAAAGAATTGATGGAGAAGTGCGAGGAAGCCATTAAACTGCTCAGCGAAGTCCAAGCCGATCCCATCTTCAAAAGAATGACTGAAGGGTTTCGGCGCCAGATCAGCGACTCCAAGGACAAACTAGAGAAACGGTTGAAGGAAATCCAAGCCCTCGGCTCAACTTGAAGTTATGCTGTAACCTCCTCGATGATCCAATCAAAGCAAGAACGCAGACAAAATTGACGAGCAGCATCTTGTCGAATTTCCAGGCCGATCATAGGATTTCCATCTACCCCACCTCCTTGGGTGGGGCGTTCCTTTATTGGGGCTGGATCATGAAAGTACGAGCGAGCATTCGCCGCATCTGTGAGAATTGCAAGATCGTGCGCCGACAAGGCAAGGTTTACGTCATTTGTACCAATCCGCGTCATAAACAGCGGCAAGGTTAAAGGAAAGGGCAAGACAATATGCCGCGTATCATGGGCGTTGACATTCCGAACGAAAAGCCCGTTCACATCTCGCTACGCTACCTGTATGGGATTGGGGCTACCACGTCGGTGCAAATCTGCCAGCAATGCAACATCAACATGCAGAAAAAAGCCCGCGAGCTGACGGACGATGAATTGTCCCGGATCGCTTCCATCTTAGATCGTGAATTCATGGTGGAAGGACAACTCCGCCGCAAGGTCCAACAAGACATTGCCCGCTTACGCGACATCGGCAGCTATCGCGGCATCCGCCACCGCCGCGGACTACCCGTTCGCGGACAACGCACCCGCACCAACGCTCGCACCCGCAAAGGGCCGCGCAAAACCGTGGCCGGCAAGAAGGGCGTCAAGGAAATGCGCTAGTCGATGGCGGTCTCGGCTGTAGCTGCGACGACACCATCCAATCTCGGTTCAAGACGATGAGGTTTTGGGAGAAACATGGCAAAGAGCAAAAAACGAAAAACCAGGCGTAACGTCAGCCGCGGGGTATGCCATATCCAGGCCACGTTCAATAACACCATCGTCTCCATCACGGACACGAATGGCGACGTGCTGTGTTGGGCCTCGGCTGGCACGGTAGGCTTCAAGGGCAGCCGCAAGAGCACCCCCTTCGCCGCTCAGCGGGCCGCGGAAGTGTGTGCGGAGAAAGCTATCAAGTTCGGCATGAAGGAAATCGACGTGAAGGTCAAAGGCCCTGGCGCGGGCCGCGAATCCGCCATCACGGCGTTGCAGCAAGCGAATTTGATGATCAAAGCCATCGAAGATGCCACTCCATTGCCGCACAATGGCTGCCGACCTCCCAAGCGCCGCCGCGTGTAATGAATTTAGAAGCGCAAACGAAATTTAGAAGCGCAAACGAACCCGGCCAAGCGCCAGGTGAATGTCCGAATAAGTCAAGAGATCGCATCGCCGTCCCTTAGGAATTCAACATGGCCCGTCAAATCGATCCCGTTTGCAAACTGTGCCGCAGAGAAGGCATGAAGCTTTATCTCAAGGGGTCACGTTGTGATTCCCCCAAGTGCGCCATCGAACGGCGCAACTCCACACCCGGCATGCATGGCGCCAAACGATCCAAGCTGAGCGAATATGGCGTTCGCCTCCGAGAAAAACAGAAACTCAAGCGTTTTTACGGCGTTCTGGAAGCGCAATTCCGCCGCGTTTTCCAAATTGCCTCGCGGTCTCCCGCCAACACGGGCGAAGTGTTGTTGTCCCTCATGGAACGACGTCTCGATAATATCGTTTATCGTCTGGGCTTTGCGATGTCCCGCCGCAATGCACGGCAACTGGTGACCCATGGGCATATTCTGGTGAATGGGCATTATGTCAACATCCCCAGCTATATCGTCCGCCAAGGCGATGTCATTACTGTAAAAAATCGCCCGGCGAGTCGCGGCCAGGTCAGAATGGTGCTGCAAAACAACCCGCCGAAGCCGCCTGATTTCCTCGAGCGCGTTGCCGTCGACCCCCCTGAAGGGCGTGTGATTCGCCTTCCCAATCGCGAGGACGTCGATTCTAATATCAAAGGCATCAACGAACAACTCATCATCGAAATCGCGACTCGATAGTCGTGCCCATGCAAGTAACACGACCATGACTTCCATCAGTGAAGATTGGTCGACGTTGAGGAGGACAGCCTACCCTCAATTCTGACAGTCGTTTATTGGGGTCCAGGCAAAATCGGTCCGTAGGCAACCGATGAGCGACACAACCCCAAACTCAAGGGAGACAGCGATATGCGCATCCGTTGGCGCGGGCTCGAATTGCCCACCAAGGTCTTGGTCGAAAAAGAAACCCTCACCGACACTTACGGCAAATTCATCACGGAACCCTTCGAGCGCGGCTTTGGCGTCACGATTGGCAACAGCCTGCGCCGCATCCTCCTCTCCAGCCTCGAAGGCAGTGCAGTGAGCAAGGTCAAAATCCAAGGGGTTCAACATGAGATCAGCACGATCCCTGGCGTGGTGGAAGATGTGACGGACATCATCCTCAACATCAAAAGCCTCGTCGTGAAGAACGTCAGCGACACGCCGCGAACCATCAAAATCAGCCGACATGAGAAGGGCGTTGTCACTGGGGCTTATGTTCAAACCGATGAAGCCGTGCAGATCATCAATCCCGAACACGTGATTGCCACGCTCACGGCCGATGTTCCCTTTGAAGTGGAAATGACCGTGGAAAACGGCCGCGGCTATCGCACCGCGGAGGAGAACGCCGAGAAAGAGCGTGAAATCGGCGTCATTCCCGTGGATTCGAGCTTCTCGCCCGTGATCCGGGTCAAATACGACATCGAGGAAACCCGCGTCGGTCAAAAGACTAACTACGACAAATTGATCCTGGAGATCTGGACGAATGGCACCACCACGCCGCAAATGGCCTTGGTGGAAGCCGCCAAGATTCTCCGCAAGCATTTGAATCCCTTCATCCAATACACTGAACTCGGCCAAGAAATTCCGGTGGAGATGAGCGAAACCGCGGCCGCTTCCAGCGTGGACACCGAACTGGAGCGCAAACTCAACATGAGCCTGGCCGAGTTGGAGTTGTCGGTTCGAGCCACCAACTGCTTGGAATCGGAAGGGATCACCTCGGTTCGCGATCTCGTCATTCGCTCGGAAGATGAGCTATTGGAAGTGCGCAACTTCGGGGAAACGACGCTCAAGGAAGTTAAAATGAAACTCGCCGAACGCGGTCTTCACTTGGGCATGAAGTCGACCGCTCTCAGGCGATAATGTGCTCCCATCCAGCTATAAGGTGGATGGCCACACCATTGCGATAAAGTTGCAGAGGTTTCCACACATGTGCTGGGAACCACCTGCCTTTTGAGATCAGTTTTCCTAGAATTAAAAGCTCACGCGTTTTTAACATAGAAACAGGTTCAACCATGCGACATCTCAAACGCGGCCGCAAACTCGGCAGGAATTCCGAACATCGTGAAGCCATGTTTCGCAACATGGCCTGCAGTTTGATCGAACACGAGCGGATCACGACGACCGTGGCCAAGGCGAAGGAATTGCGCCCCTATATCGAAAAGCTCGTCACGCTGGCTCGCAAAAACACCTTGCATGCACGCCGCTTGGTCATCACTCGGCTGGGCAACCGCAAGGAAGCGGCCAAGAAGCTTGTCGATCAATTGGCTCCACGCTTCAAAGATCGTCCAGGCGGCTACACGCGCATCGTCAAGCGCAATTACCGCCGTTTGGGGGATGCCGCTCCCACGGCCATTATTGAGTTTGTCAAGGAAGGCGACAGCCGCAAATCCAAGAAGACTGAACCCGTTGCGCCGGCCGTCTCCACGTAAAGTTCAAGCCCTTAAGGCCAACAACGAATAGCCGTTTCCACCCCAGGTCCCCCCTGGGGTTTTATAGTGCCCAGCCCACCGCTGTTCAGTCATGTCGGCACCATTGCACTCCGATGGCTGCTTGACCAAGGCGAGCCAGTCCGAATTGACCCCCTGACGCAAGAAAGGTAAACTGCGCTGGCTCATTGAACCGAAACGCCATCTCCCCATCCGAGGAGCAACCCATGCAAGGACGCATCCCATTGCCCGCCCCCGTCATGCGATTCACCTGGATCGGCATTCTGATTGGCCTGAGTTTCGCCGCTCTGCATGCGCAGCCGACCGAGAAAGTCATATTGAAGTCCAACGCACAAAAAAACGATCAATGGCAAGTCGCCATGACCATGAAGGTCAAAGGCAACATCGTGATGAAAAGCGGCGACAAAACAACCACGATCGAGATTGGCGCGGATGCAGAGCACCGTTTTTCAGAGATGATCCTGAATTCCCTGGAAGGCACGCCGACCAGCCTGGCGCGCTTTTATGAAGTGGCCAAGGCCAACATCGTGTTCAATCAAGGTCAGCCGCGGCCGCGCACGCTTCGCGCGGATCGCCGCTTTCAAGTCGCCCGCTCCAGTTCGGAAGGCACGACGCTTTATTCCCCGACGGGACCGCTCACGCGCGAGGAATTGGAACTCACCGGCGATCATTTCGACACGCTCGCCATTCACGGCATCTTGCCAAACAAGGAAGTGGCCATGGGCGAGGAATGGGACATCCCCATTCCCACCGCCCAAGCCCTAGCAGACCTGGAAGGCGTCATTGAATCTCACCTCAAGGGGAAATTGGCTCAGGTGAATCAAAAGATCGCCTATATCCACGTCACGGGCACGGTGGAAGGCATTCAACAAGGGTCGGAACTGAAAGTCACCTGCGCTGGCGTCTTGGAATACAACTTGTCGGATCAGCGCCCCCTCCGGGCTGAATGGAAGCTCAGGGAAGATCGTGCACAAGGCCCCATCAATCAAGCCTGTTTTCTGGAAAGCTTAACCAATGTCCAGTGGACCTACGGCACGGTCAGCAAGGAACTCACCCCGGCCTTGTTGGCCACTATCCCTGACGAGCCACTGGCAGGGCATCTCATGTTGACGTATCGCGACGAGAAGGGACGCTTTCAATTTACCCACGAACGCAATTGGCATATGGTCGCGCAAACGCCGGAGTTCATCGTCATGAGGCAGATGGACCGCGGCGAGTTGATCAGTCAAGTCAACATCACCCCCTGGAAGTCAGCCAAGCCGGGACAACACATGGAACCCGAAGACTTGCAAAAGCACATCACGCAGGCTCCAGGCTTTAAAGTCCAGCAAATCGCTCAGCAGGGCGAAATTCAAGGGCAGCCAGGCTATTGGATTTATCGCTTATCCACCGTGGGAGAAGCCGATGGGCTGCCGTTGCTGCAAAACGCCTACGCGATCAGCGGCCCGAGAGGCGACCAAGTCGTGTTCACTTTCACCACGGAAGTGGAGCACGCCGCCAAATTGGGCACGAAGGATCAGGCCATGGTTAAAACCGTGGAATTCCCCGCCGTGATGCAAGTCGGCGGCAAGCAATAAACGTTTCACACGCCTCCGATAACGACTTCGAGCCCATCTGCTTACTCACAAGCATCTTCACTTATTCCAGACCGGTGCGCCCCCTTGGAAATTGGCCGCATCGGTCTTTCCGCCATGTGGCTTGCTTTCTATGATGACCTTTCGCACTCTCGCATGAAAACCATGGCTCGGTGAGTCCATTATTGGTTAGGAGCATTTACATGCCGCTCGGATTGATTGGTCGCAAAATTGGCATGACGCAGATATTCGATGAAAAGGGGCTTTCCGTGCCGTGTACGGTCTTGGAACTCGGCCCCTGCACGGTCTTGCAAATCAAAGACAAGGAAGGCGACGGCTACACGGCCTTGCAGTTGGGTTACATGGATAAGCCAAGACGCAAGGCCATCCGCGCCGAACGCGGCCACGTGGCTCGCATCGAATCCAAGCGCAACAAGGCCCGACAAGCGGCTGGCGTGACGTTGTTGCCCAAGGCCGATTGTGAACCGAAGCGTTGTATCCGTGAATTTCGAGTGGAGGACGCTTCCGCGCATAAAGTGGGGGATCAACTATCGGTCACTTTGTTCAATGACATCAAAGCCGTGGATGTCATCGGCACCTCCAAGGGCCGCGGTACGACGGGCGTTATGAAGCGATGGAATTTTGGCGGTCTGCCCGCAAGCCATGGCGTTAAACGGCATCACCGGGCTTCAGGAAGTCAATCGGGTCATGCCACGGATCGCGGCAACAGCGGCAAGAAGAAGAAAGGCAAACGCATGGCCGGCCGCTATGGCAACGAGCGCGTGACCATTCGCAACTTGTCCGTCGTCAAAGTCGATTCGGAAAATAATTTACTGCTGGTTCGCGGAGCGGTTCCTGGCCATAACAACAGCTTCTTGATGGTCCGGCCCACCAACAAGAAACGCAAGACGCAGCCAGAATGATCCACAACCGTCAAACGGCTTTCCCTCGGAAGTGATTTTCCGGGGGATTTTTTTTGTCCATGGCTTTGCATGGGAACCCGTCCAAGCGGTTCAATGTCATCATCATTTTTTGGGTTTTGGCAAGGACGCGAGCATGGCAGACGTTAAGATGGTTTCGCAATCCCATCCAGCGTCGCATGCCGCTAAGTCCTTTGATGCACGTGCATTTAACAACACGTGCACTTAACAAAAGGTTAACATCCCATGACTTCATTTGCTGACGTCCAGAATCGTGAAGCTCCACTCTCTCTAACACCTGGTGATGACTATGGTGCCATTCGAGAACACTTCAAGAATGTTGGCTATACCAAGGAGGGACTCCGCCAAGCCACGCATATTCTTGGACTGGAGACATCAGCCAACCTGAATGTGATCGAGGTGGAACGCAGGCTGCCCAAGGAGGGTCCGCTTCGAGAATTGATTCGCCTGTTTCGTTTGGGACAACCATTGAGCGAGAAAGAAGCGACGTCAGCCTTCCTACCCTTTTCCATCAAGGAAATGGTGCGCTTAGGATTGTTGTTCAAGGACGATCAAGGCTATCGAAGCCCGTTTACGCTCAACCTGCATGAAGATTTATACGTCCTCGGCGATCAACCCAGTGAAAAACCCTCGCCCCATCATGTCATTCGGCTCAATCCATCCGCCGTCGTGACGGCGGCAATGACGCCGCGGCGGACCGTGGCATCAGCTTTGGACCTGGGCACCGGCAACGGCATTCAGGCCATGCTCGCGGCCCGGCACGCCCAACAGGTGATTGCCACCGATATCAATCCTCGAGCCTTGAACGTCGCGGCAGCAAATGCACGACTGAACGGCATTGCCAACATCGAATTTCGTTTGGGCAGTTGGTTCGCCCCTGTCAGCGACGACCGCTTCGACCTCATCGTCAGCAACCCGCCCTTTGTCATTTCCCCCAAGTCCCAATTTGTGTATCGCGACAGCGGCCAGCCGGGCGACGTGATTTGCCGCATGGTTGCACAAGATGCGGCAGCTCGACTTCATGAAAATGGCTTGGGCGTCCTCTTGGGCAACTGGCCTTTCATACCGGGGCAGGATTGGGCGGCGGAGCCGAAGCAGTGGCTCGATGGGTGCCACGTGGACGTTATTGCCCTGCTCAATCAGCAAGCAGATCCCCTGGGTTACACGATTCACTGGCAAGGGGTCGAACATCAGACCTGGGAGAGTCTTGCGCAGACCACGGAGCAATGGCTCGCCTATTTTCGCGAGCGCCACATCCAAGCCATCGCCACAGGCAGCCTGATCTTTCGCAAACGCGCTAACGGACCCTATTTTTTCACGGGTTACGATATTCCCGACGTGCCCGCAACGCCAACAGTGGGTGAACACCTTCTCTGCCTGATTAACCATCATGATCGCATTAGAGCCATGAAGTCATCACAAGACTGGCTGCCGATGCGCTTGCGCCCCCATCCCGCCTTGCGCATCGAGCAAACCCTCACTCCCGCCAGCGGACGATGGGAAATCGGTTCCAGTCAAGCCCGTCTGACGACCGGCCTTGCCTTTGCGGCGCAACTGAACGCCATCACGCAAGGCTTGCTCATTCACTTGGGCCAAGCGTCAAAAACCGTAGATGAGTTGATTCACGAACTCAGCAGCAAACACAACCTCAGCCTCGAACGCATGGGGCAAACCTGCTTGGACGCTCTGCAATATTGGCTCTTGCATGGGATGATCGAGATTGATTGATTCTACGCGGCGTTATCTAGCCCTCTTGAAGTGATCATACTGGCATACGCTTCGATGCCATTCATCGAATCGAATTGTCTTGGGTTGATTTCAACCATGGGGTATGTTATTTCCTTCACTGGAAACGAATCAATGAAGCGCTTGCACCGCGGCTCACATCGGCCTTGATGCTGAGTTGCTTTTGGAGGCCGGTTGTTTGTCCAAAGAGATCATGTTGCAATTAGCCGGGATTCTCGTCTTGGGTGTCATCGCCCAATGGGTGGCCTGGCGCATCCGATTGCCTTCCATTTTGCTGTTGCTCGTGACGGGAATCCTTGCCGGTCCCATTTTTTCTTGGCTCAAGCCTGACAACTTGTTTGGCGATTTGATGCTGCCACTCGTCTCGCTCTCGGTCGCAGTCATCGTGTATGAAGGAGGGCTGAATCTCAAGTTCCGGGAGCTACGGCACGTCGGCCGGGTCTTTATTTTGATGTGCACTGTTGGCGTCTTGATCACTTGGCTGATCGGGACCCTGGCGGCGCATTACATCGTGGGATTTCGCTGGGCCGTGGCCGCACTCCTGGGTGCGATCCTGGTCGTGACGGGACCGACCGTGATCGGCCCGATTCTGCGCCACTTGCGCCTGCGCGGCCGAGTGGGCGCCCTGCTGAAATGGGAAGGCATCATTGTCGATCCCTTGGGCGCCATCCTGGCCGTGCTGGTCTTTTCCGTGGTCGAATCGCGCGTCTTAAGCGAAGGCGTCGGCGCCGCTGCGCTTCATCTTGGAGCGACATTTCTCATCGGCGTCCTCGCGGGGGTGTTGGCCGCCATTCTGTTAATCGTGGCCTTATCCAAGTTTTGGATTCCGGATGTGTTGCATAATCCCGTCTCCTTGATGCTCATGATCGGGACCCTGACTTTTGCCAACGGCCTTCAGGACGAAGCAGGCTTACTGGCGGTGACCGTCATGGGCGTGGCCCTGGCCAATCAAAAATGGGTCTCCATCCGACATGTCGTCGAATTCAAGGAAACCCTGACCGTTCTCCTGATTTCATGCCTTTTTATCATCCTGTCGGCACGACTCCAAATGGACGATCTCAAGGGCCTCGGGTGGCAAAGCCTCGCCTTTGTGGTGGTCATGATCGTCGTGGCTCGCCCCTTATCCGTCTTGGCGTGCAGCATCGGCTCGAGTTTGACCTGGTCGGAACGCTGCTTCCTTTGTTGCATGGCCCCGAGGGGAATCGTGGCGGCGGCGATTACTTCGGAGTTTGCCCTTAATCTCGCCCAAGTGGGCTACCCCACGGCGAGCGACATGGTCCCGCTGACTTTTCTTCTCGTCTTTGTCACCGTCCTTTTCTATGGCGTTACCGCGGCCCCGCTCGCTCGATGGCTTGGGTTAATTCAATCCAATCCACAAGGCATTTTGTTCATCGGCGCTCATCCTTGGGCGCGCAGCTTGGCCCATGCCTTGCATCAAGAGGGGATTCCTGTTTTCCTCATCGACACGGACTGGGAGAACATTTGCAACACGCGGATGGCTGGTTTGCCTTGCCATTTTGGGAGTGCCTTGGCGGAGGTCACCCGCGATGAGATCGATTACACTGGCCTCGGCCGCATGCTCGCGATCACTTCCAACAACGAGGTCAACTCACTGGCTTGCTTGCGGTTCGTGGAGGATTTTGGCCGCCAAGGGGTTTATCAACTGCCCTTCCCGCCTCCCAGGGAAGAGCGTTACGAAGCCATTGCTCCCGATTATCAAGGCCGCTTGCTCTTTGGCCAACAATACACATTTGCTTTCCTGGAAAAACAGGTTGGGCTTCAACCCAGAATTTCCAAAACCAAACTCACCGCCGCGTTCGACTATAAGTCCTACCTGGCCATGCATGGCACTTCCGTGATTCCATTAGGCATTCTGAAACAGGATGGCACCCTGCAAATTCGCACGGTTCACGGTTTTGTCGAACCCGTGGCAGGCGATATGGTGATCAGCTTCTCCTGCAGCGTTCCTCATGAACCTGCTCCTTCCATGGCTCCCGAGCGAATGGGGTTAATCAAGTGAGCCGCAACGCCGCTCGATTCAAGCCGATTCAGCGTGATTGAGTCCTGGAGCGGTTTTGCACCCATGCCAGCGCTTGACGGGCAATGCTCAAGGCGGCATCAGGTGTGCCGAGTGCACTGGCGCGCCGTTTCATTTCGCGCAAGCGCTGCTGATCTTGCAACAGGCCATTGATTTTCATGGCCAGTGTGGCGACGTGGTTGACCTTGAGCGCCGCCCCATTTTCCAACAGATAATCGCTATTCCTGCTTTCCTGGCCGGGGATGGGATTGATCACGACCATCACGGCTCCTCGCGCCAAGGTCTCGGAAGTGGTCAAGCCGCCGGGCTTGCTCACGACGACGTCCGCCATGGCCAACCATTCGTCCATCTCCCGGGTATAGCCAATGATCTGCACACGATGCCGATCTGGCGTGGGCTGTCGTTCAAGTTGTTCCTTCGCTTTGACGTTCTTGCCGGTCACCACGATGATGGTGCTCGGCACTTCGATCTCAAGAAGCCCATGAAAAATCTGCGCGATCGGCCCCACACCAAAGCCCCCCGCCAACTGCAAGAGGACGGGACGATCATGGGGCAACTGCCGCGATTGCAGCAAGGCCACGCGATCCTTTGGCTGGACGAAGATGGGATCGATCGGAATGCCCGTCACGGCGATGTCCTTCCCAGGCACCCCCCAATAACAGAGATACGCGGCCCCCTCTGGCGTGGCGGTGAAATAGCGATCGCAAGGCTGATTGACCCACAACCGATGCGTTTCAAAATCGGTCGTGACGGTGAAATGCGGCGTTGTGATCTGGCCTTTTCGGCGCAGCGACGCAACGATCTCCGCGGACAAGAAATGCGTATTGATGATCAAATCAGCGGCGTTCTGCTTCAAGGCGCGAAGAAAAGGCCGAAGACTCATTTTTTGCAGGATCAATCGCAAGTCATCCATTTTGCCGCGGTGTTTGCCTTTGCCAGGCGGCCGATCAAGGCGATCATAAAAATACCCCAACACGTGGGGCGCCTTGTTGACGAGGTCCAAATAGGCCTGGCCATAGACGCGCCGGAATGCCGCTGAGGCCCATTGAAGGACATCGTGATTGGCCACTTCGACGCTTGGATCAAGCTGATGGAGCGCGAGCGTGACGGCCTCGGCCGCGCGCAAATGTCCCGCACCCACGGAGGCGGACAAGACCCAGATTACACGAGACATGGATGGACCCATCGCCATTGGACGCGTTTGATCACCCCGAAGACATGATACTTAACCCTACTGCAACCGCTGCGAACTACTCTGAATTTTCACACGAACTATAGCCATTCCCGAAATGGCTGATAATCTGACAACGTCCGCAGATGAGCCCTTGTCCAACCAGGAGCCCCCTATGACTGATATGCGCCATCAAGCCATTTTGGGAGTGATTCCCCCCAGCGTGGCTGAAGCCATGATCGCATGGCGGGTGCCGTCCTTGGCTGCCAGGCGAGGTTTGGCTCAATTGGTGGATCGCATCCAAGGAGTAGCGAAGTCCCTATTTCAAGCGACGATTCGGTTGCCCTTGTTTTTATCTATTTTTCTGATCGTCCCGGTAACCTTACTCTGTCTGGGAATCGCCTTGGTCGCTTGGCTGATGGCGGCGCCGTTCTACTTTCTCCGCGTCGTGCCCTTCTTGGGTCGCCGCTATTTATTGACGAATCAGCGGCTCGTCATCCAAAAATACCCCGCCAAGGGGATTCAGCCGATCCAGGAAGTGAAGTTAACGGAAATTCGGCGCGTTCAGGTGGTGCCCGGGTCGGAAATGCCCTTTTACCTTGCCGCTGATTTAACGATCTTAGGCGAAGCCGATAAGCCATTAATGACGTTGCCGGGCGTCCCCGAATTCGAAAATTTCAAGGTCAATATCGAAGATGCTTATAAGGCGTGGGCTCGTGAAATGCCAAAGGAACAGGTCTGTCCCGCCTCCGCCATGAAATAGCGTTGGTTAAGGTTCCATCCGTATACCCTCAGAGTGCCGTTGGCACATTGTTTCATCCAACCAATGCTGTCCTGCTTATGTAACGTAAAGCCAACGACCGAACCATAGAGCTGGCAACGCGAGCACGAGCAGCAACAAGCCGGGTTCACCCACCACGGCAAACGCTAAACAGGCATCCAAGCCAATCACTCCCAGAATGGCCATCTTGACGGCCCGCTGAACGTGCTCCGCGCTCTTTCGAAACACGGGCCGCCATACGAACCAGGTCAAGTAACTCGTCAAGAGGACCATGAGCAGAATGAAGACCCATAAATGACTGTCCGTATGAACGGAATGTGATCCAATAATTATCGCTAGAAAAGTCATGCTGAGACTCAGAACCATGACGCCGCTGCCCAACCATAGCGAAACGGCTTTCGATTTCCCTGCTTCATCTTTTGCTAGGATGGTCACGCCAACAATGTAACTGCCGACCGTCAGGGCAGCTAATCGGGCTGACTCATGAAAAAGCCCGGAAACTGACGCTCCAAGCAGGACATTCCATGCTCGACATAACCCCATCCCCGCGGGCCCAACCCACGTCGCTTTCAATCCAACGTTATAAATGACAATAGAGAAGGTTAGAGCAAGAGCGATCAGCAGCGGCAAAATTCCGACAAAGAGAGACACCATTCCGGCACTCAGACATCCCAGGGCTAGGAGACCCCATGCCCATCGTCCAGCACGTTGTAGACTGATTTGCCCCGAAGGAATCGGGCGAAAGGGTCGTTCTCGCGCATCGATCTCGGCATCCATGACATCATTGAGCGCCATGCCGCCCGTGTACAAGCAGGTGGAAATCAAGACCAATCCGAACCCCATCCCCCAATATGCCCACGACCCGTCCGGCAAGCCCGCGGTGATGAGATATCCCAAGGCCACGTCTGCCCATGCGGTAAAGACATTGGGAAAACGGACCAGTTGAAGGATCGTCCGAGCGCGTGCCATGAGGTTACAATCCTAATCGTCCTCAAGCCAAGGAAGGCAACCATGTCAGCACGCGCTCTCGGGCCAGGCGGGCGGCCTGATCGGGATCATCCACATAGGGATAGAGCTCAATGGTCACCCAACCTGGGTAGTTCACCTGCTGCAAGGCGGACAAGGTGCCCGTTAAATCGATCGCTCCCTCTCCAGGAATCAGATGATGATGCACGCGCGTGTCGGCGATGTCTTCCAAATGAACATGGCGAATCAGCGCTTGCAAGCGACGCACCGTGGCTACAGGATCGTCACCCACACAATAGAAATGGCCCACGTCGAAATTCAAACCCACGGCGGGATGTTTGAATCGTTGGTCAAAGCGTTCATATTGTTCCGCTGTTTCAATCAATAATCCTGGTTCTGGCTCAACCAATAACAACACACCCACCGCCGCTGCATGATCCGCGACCGGCGCGAGGGATTCGATAAAGATTTCCAGCCCATCCTCCCACGATTGCCCTGGCTCCAAGGGACCGCCAGGCTCGGTCGTGATGCACGGCGCGCCCAACTCAGCCGCTAAATCCAACGCTCTGCGCGTGTGATCGATCCTGACTTGTCGATAAGGAGCATAAGGTTCGATCCAGGAGGGATGCCAATAACGTTGCCTGGCGTCATTGATGGCGTTCATCATGAAGGCATTGATATTGGAAATGGATAAATGATGATCTTTGAGGGCTTGGCGAATGGCTTGCTTTTGCTCTGCGAGTAGAAATGCAGGCCAAGCATGCGGCACATCGGCCATGATCTCGATGCCGCGATAGCCCAACTGAGCGATCCTCTTGGCCGCCTCGGAAAAGCTAAATCGCAAATAGGCATTGCTGCTAAAGGCCAACCGCATGAGCTAACCTACCTCGAGAAAAGTGATTTGAATCCGTAAGATGGTGCTTCCGTTTGATTGCGAAACGTGAGTTGACTCGGCATCGGTGCCGTAAGGGTCTGATGCGTGGATGCTGATTCCAAGGGTCCAGCATCATGTGCTATGGTCAGCATGGCGTAAACCATCACCACGCCTATGCCCGCCAACAAAGGCCCAGCCACTCTGCGGCTCAATTCGGCTGGCTTGCATTGAACCAGCGTGGAGGACATCAGGGTGACGGCGGCAATCGGCGACATGGTGCGTCCCGCCGCAGATCCAATCGACACCAGGCCGCCAATGGCGATCGGATCCACGCCCAAAAGCCTCGCCGGCTCAACGAAGAAAGGATACAAGCTTTGCGTCGCCGCCATGCCAGAACCGCTGATAAAAGCGAATCCCAATGGGATCAATGTGGCCAATGGAATGAGAAGTCCAGGGAACTGCACGATGAGGCTCTTCAAAATGGCGGTCAAGCCGCTCACTTCAATCGCCTGGCCAAAACAACTGGCTACCACGATCAACGAAATGATGTGCGTATAGGCATAACCCGCTCCTTGGAAGAACGTCGTGGCCGTCTGGCGGATGCTGGCTCGGTCCGATAAAGCCGCGGCAATGATGCCCACGATCATGGCGGCGCCGATCAGTCTTGCTTCGTAACCTTGCTTGCCGGGCTGAACGAGCCAATCCTCGGGAATATGGACCCAGTTGAGCGGTGGGCCGCTTAGAAATAGAAGAATGAGCGGCAGAATGGGGATGGCGGCCTTGATCAGATTGACTTTGAAAGCGGCCTCTTGATCGTTGTTCGCCGCCTCTCCCGCGTTCAATGAGCGACGCTGCCTCCACCAAAGAACCACTGTGGCGGCCACAACGTGGATTATCAAGAACGGCATGAGCGTCCGAATACAATCGCGGGAACCAATCTTTAATTCCCGTGCGATGGTGTTGAGTTCAGGAGCTCCAGGGTTGAGCAATTCCCCGCCGATGGACGACCCCAAGAGCAATACGGCACCCACGGTCACCATCGGCAGGCCTGCCCGTTGCAGCAGCGGCACCAAGACGGTCCCCAGGGCCAAGGCTGTGCTGGATTGGCTGATGATGGGAATATTGACCGTGAAGCCGATCAACACGCCTCCTGGAATTAAAACCCAGCGGAACTTTTGCAACGACCCGGTGAGCAGATGAATCAAATGCTGATCACAACCGGTTTGCTTGAGGACGTGGGCAAACCCCATCGCGCAGCAAATGGGAACGATGAATTTTTCATCCGCCAAGGTGGAGAAGAAGGTGTGCAGCACCACTTCGGGCCGTCCCCCGATGCTGGCCACGGCGACGGAAGCCACCAGCAGGACCAATCGGACCTCCAGTTGTCTCATCACTGCCACGATGGCGAGGATGATGACCCCCAGGCTTGGCAGCCAGATCCAATCGTTCATCAGGTTGACCGCACTTTGGTTACGTATTCCAACAGCATCTGACTTTGCTTGAAAAAGTCATGTTCCTGCACGCCCAGGGGATTTTTGAAAAAACACGCCAGGTGCGTCAAGGCCCCGACTTCACCCCGCCTTTGTGCCAAGGCCATGAATCGTGCCAAATCGATGACCAGCGGCGCGGCCAAGATCGAATCACATCCTTGCCACGTGAACTGCATCATCATTTTGACGCCCAGGAAACCTTCGAAATGAATATGATCCCAGGCCGTTTTCCAATCGTCGAGGGATTCGATGTATTCGATGGAAACATGCGTTTGAGGTGCATAACCCAAGATGGAAGAAATCACTTGATCCTTGGTTTGGATCTTCGATGCCTTATTGGCGGGATCATTTAAGACGAGGCCGTCGCGATTGCCGAAGATGTTATGGCCGACCCAACTGAGCAGTTTCAGATGCCGCATGGCGAACATGGGGGCCAAGACCGATTTCAGCAATGTCTCGCCCGTCTTGCCGTCTTGGCCTGCCAGCGGCACGCGCCGTTCCTCGGCCAGCGCCAGGGCCGCTGGGAAAGAAGCTCCGAGAGAGGGAGTGAAATTAAGGTACGGCAAGCCCATCTCGATCGCTGCCAGGGCATAAAGCGTGCTGGCGGGCAAACGCGGCGGATCGTTCACTTCGTCCAGCATGCTCTTGAGTCGCGGCCAGTATTGATGAATTTCGCCGAGCGGCGTCGGCGGTTCGGTCGAGGCCACATTGACGATGATGAGCTGGTCGAGCTGATGTTGGTCGCGAAACTGGCGATAATCCGTTTGGATGTTTTCGATGATCCGCCATCCATTCGCGGACGATGGCGTCATGACCCAGTCCGCCAATCCTTGAATCGTTTGCCCGCTGCCTTGCACGGTCCCGGGCCGGATATTTTCCGTCCACGACTCCAGGACATCCTGACATGCAGCCATGAGCGGCTCGCTGAAAATCCCCGATCGCGCATGCAATTCCTTGAGCGAGATGACAAAAGTCGATTGTCGAACGTCGTGGCCGCCAACCACAAAAGACGCGGGAGCATCCAGGTCCAACCCCGCAAACAGGGGCAATTCCGTGACCAGTCCCGTCGAGGAAATGGAAGAGCACCTCAAGGCTGCCAGCCCCAAGGCCACGGTCGACCCCACCCCTCCCAGTGCGCCAATGAGCCATAAACCGATCTTTCGCGGAGCATTCATGCCTTCGTTCCTTTAGCCCTTCGGTGGGATTGCGTTTCAGGCGGGTTCCTTTCGATTTTAGCAAATCCAGGTCTACGTGCCGCAGGCTTCAACCGCAAATCCTTTGATTTTCCTTCTGAATGGGTGAGACTGTAACATCTAGGAATTGTTGGGCGGTCACTTGACCCTGGCCAGACACTCCTTTACGATCATGAAGTATGGCATGGAAGGCATGACCTCCATGCGACTCGCACTCCGATGTCAAGCAAGCTTTGTTGACTGCTGTTCTTTCCATTCTGAGGGCGTCTGGATCCATGACGCGATGATGCACATAGCGATTGCCAAAGACGCCGACGCCATTCCGGAAGGTTATCTCCCCCTTTTGGAAATCCTGACGCGCGGCGACTTATTGGGCTGGACGACCCCCTCACATGCATGGGCCTTGACGTCTCTGACTGGAGCAGATCGACTACTCCAAATCGCGCGTTCGACCCACAGCCGCGATTTACGGCTTTTCTTGCGCCGCCCCGCCGAGATGGCCGACTGGGTCCCCGATTTAAGCCAACGCGGACGGCGTTTTTGTCGCCGGGCTTGGCCCATGGGGTGCAGCATTCGATTCCACGACGGGTTCCAACAAGGCTTGTTCACTCGATTGCCCAAAACCCTGCGGCAGTGGATCGATCAGCAGGGCTACCTGACCTTGATGCATGGCCATAAAGATATTCTGAGTGACATGGCGTTGTCCCTGCGGCAACCACTCCTGTTCCTGGCTCATCCTCCGGAAACGGACTTGACGCCCCACGTGGACGCCATGCTTTCCTTGCCAACGCCCAGCGAAGAGCCTGAGGGACCGGTGCTGGCCTGGCAAGAGGAACACGGCCACGTCATTGAAGGGGCGCTGGATCCAAACGTGCTCCAGAAGATGCACCAATGCATGGTCCTGTTTCTGTGCACGGGAAACACGTGCCGTTCGCCCATGGCCGCTGCCTTGTTTCAAAAAGGTTTGGCCGAAGCGCTGGGGTGCACCATGGATGCCTTGGGCGACCATGGATGGCAAGTGGTCTCCGCGGGATTGGCCGCAGCGCCGGGGATGGAAGCCAGCGAAGGCGCCAGAAAAGCGGTGGCTCCACATGGTCTCTCCTTGGAGTCGCACCGGAGCCAGCCCATCCACCTGGGGTTGCTCGATGAAGCTGACCATATTTTCACCATGACACAAAGCCACCTCCAGGCCCTCCTGGGCCGACTCCCGCACCTCCATGCCAACTTAGAACTGCTTTCACCCGACGGGTTTGATATCATGGACCCATATGGGAGCGAACAACCGATTTACGATGAATGTGCGGCCATTTTGATGGAGAATGTGCAGCGGCGGCTGGCTGAATTGCTAAAAAGACCATTGGAGGTCATTGCCACACCGTCGGCCAGCACCGACATGCATCAACCCCGCGGGCCGGTCGAACCGGCAGGAGAGTTATGAAAATTGCCGTCGGCAGCGATCATCGAGGCTTCGAGACGAAGCTCAAGGTGATCAACGCATTACGTCAATGGGATCATCAAGTCGAAGACTTGGGCGCCTTCACCCACGATAGTTGCGATTACCCCGATTTCGCCTTTAAAGTGGCCCAACTCGTCGGTGAAGGCAAAGTGGATCGCGGCGTGCTAATCTGCGGCACGGGGATCGGCATGTGCATCGCCGCCAACAAAATCCCCGGCGTCCGGGCAGCCCTGTGCCATGACAGTATCACCGTCGAGATGAGCCGCCGTCACAACGATGCCAACATCCTCTGCCTCTCCGCGGATTTGCTCGGCGAGGAATTGATCGAACGCATGCTCAAAATATGGGTCGAAACGGCCTTCGAGGGCGGCCGCCATCAACGTCGCGTCGAGAAAATTGCCCGCTGGGAAGCAGAACATTGCCAATAATTATCCCCACTTGATTCATCAAGGATGTTCTCCATGAGCAATACTCCTCCCCCCATGCCGCCAGGGGATGCCGCTTCGTCGCAACAAGAAACGTCCCCGCCTGCTCCCGCAAAGCCACCCGCCAAGGGGCTGCCTCCATCGGTGGCACCCTTGGCGGAATCGCCGACCAAGTTGTCGGGGTTGGCCTTGCGCAAATCCTTCGACGCGGAGATCGAAGCGGAACTGGAAGCCGCTATGTCGGGCATCGATCGGCAAAGTTTGCATGGAGAAATCAATCAAGCCCAGGCGAAAGCTGCACCGGCAAGCTCGGCATCCGATGGCGGCAAGAAAAAGGGCCGCATCATCAGCATCCATGGCGATGATGTGTTCGTGGACGTCGGCGGCCGCAGCCAGGGCGTGTTGGGACTCGATCAATTTGCGGAGCCGCCGCAAATCGGCCAAGACATCGACGTCCACATCGAGGGCTATGACCATGCCAACGGGCTGCTCATCCTCACCCGCCAAGGGGCGGCCGTCGCCCACGTCGACTGGTCGACCGTGGCTGAGGGCATGATCGTTGAAGCCAAGGTGACCGGCCACAACAAGGGCGGCCTGCAAGTCGAAGTCCATGGCATTCGCGGCTTCATTCCCATCAGTCAAATCGACTTGATGCGGATCGAGGACCTGCAGCCCTTTGTGAACCAACGCCTGACTTGCATCGTGACGGAGGCGGTTCCCTCGGAAAGAAATCTGGTGCTCAGCCGCCGAGCGTTGCTTGAACAGGAACGGGATTCCGCCAAGGCCAAATTGTGGACCGAGCTGGCCGAGGGACAGGTGCGCAGCGGCGTCGTCCGCAAAATCATGGATTTTGGCGCATTTATCGATTTGGGTGGCGTCGATGGGTTGCTGCCCATTTCAGAATACAGTTGGCAAAGAACCGCCAGCCTGGAGGAGCATCTTAAAGTTGGCCAGCGGCTCGACGTTGAAGTGATGCGGTTGGACCGGGAAAGGCAAAAGATTACACTGAGCCGCAAGCATCTCGAAGCCAGCCCCTGGGACGATATCGAGACACAATTTGCCGTTGGCACCCAGGTCATGGGTAAAGTGACCCGCTTGATGGAGTTCGGTGCTTTCGTGGAAATTGCGCCGGGATTGGAAGGACTGGTTCACATCTCCGAACTATCGACCAAGCGCGTCCATCGACCCAGCGACGTTGTTAAACCTGATCAGTCTGTTCTCGTTCAAGTTCTCAAGATTGAACCAGAACAAAGGCGAATCGCCCTTTCTCTCAAGGCCGTCGCCAAGGCCGCTGAAGAGCAAGCCAAGGCCGAGGCCGAAGCCCAAGCAGAAGCGGAAGCAGCGGAACTGCCCTCGAAGCCGCCGCCCCCGCGCCGAACCGACCTCAAGGGCGGCGTCGGCCAGGGCAATCCGTTCGCCAACCTGCTCAAGCCAAAGTCGTAATCCTCAGCTAGAGAAACGTTGTTTAAGGACAAGGGTCCTTGTCCGTCATGCCACACATGAGGTTACTTTCGACTTGGCATTCCCGTGATCGCGAGCTCGGAGGTGTTGAGGTGGCGAGCTTGTTCTAATGCTACCTTGATGGCGGTTTGCCTTTGCTGGTAGTAAATGTACCCCGGTACGAAAAAGGCCACGGCAGAGACGAAACCGAAGAGCAGCACATCCATGCGCGGCCAAATGGCCATGGCGATGGCACAGAGAAACATTCCCCCCGCTGTGAAATAGAAGCTGCCCGAAAGGGTGCCCCCTTTGATCAAGAAGACCATCCCCGCAATGATAGCCAGCACCGGCGAGAGCGTCAGGGCGGGCATGTGGAGCAAGATTTCCACCAAGAAAAGCGCAATGCTCGCCAGCACAGCCCCGGCCCAAACATGGGCAATCTGCCTTTCGACGAAATGAATTGGCCCCCCCCGCAGTCGGATATTCCAGAAAAAGTAGGCCCAGATGGATAGTCCCGTGCCCCACAGGCCCATGTAGACCAAATGCGAGCCTTGTCCTAGTTCCTTGAGGCCATTTGTCACAGCACACAGGAAAAGCACCACTACGCTATGCCACATCCAAAGCAAACCCCAGTTTTCCAACACCGCGGCATGATGCGTCGGCCGCAGCATGCGGATGACAAATTGCACAAGACTTTCCGGGCCAGCCGTGATGGGTTGACCTTCTAAATAGGCATGCAGATCAGCGGCCAAGGCGGCGGCGGACGAATACCGCAAATCGATCGGCTTCTGCAGACACTTCAAACATATATTCTCCAAGTCGCGGGGCACTTTGGGATTGAGCATCCGCGGCGGCACCGGGTCTTGTTCGAGGACCAGCATCAGGGTATCGACCAGGGTCGCCGCTTGAAATGGCGGCCGCCCGGTGAGCAGGTGATACAGGATCGCACCCAAGCTATAGACGTCGCAAGCAGGAGTCAGGGAGCCGCGAAAGCGGCCCGCTTGCTCCGGCGGCATGTAACTGGGAGTGCCTAAAATCGCTCCGGATTGCGTAAGCGAAAGGAGGTCGGGTTTGCCCTTGCCTGCTGCCTCGACCTGGGGGGTGGCCGGAGGTTGGATCATCTTGGCCAGGCCAAAGTCGGTGATGTGCGGCTGTCCTTCCGTGTCGAGCAGGACATTGGATGGTTTTAGATCCCGATGCAAAATGCCCTTCGAATGAGCATGTTCAACTGCCTCGGCCAGGGTGAATAATAGCTGAGCCGCCTCCTCGGCCGGCAGCGGCCCCCTGGCCACGCGCGCGGCTAACGTCTCCCCCTCGATGAATTTCATCGAGAAATAGGCTCGACCTTGATGCTCACCAGTTTCATAGATGGGGACAATGTTGGGGTGGTCCAACTGGCCGATGGCAGCCGCCTCGGCTCGAAAGCGCGTTATTTCCTCCGAGCTGGCCAAGTCACCGCTGGTCATCATCTTCAGGGCGACCTTCCGATGCAGCGGTTTCTGCCATGCTCGATAAACAACCCCCATCCCTCCGCGGCCCACTTCCTCGATGAATTCATAATCACCGAATGCCTCTGGCATCGGGCGGCTAGACGCCGCCGTGCCGCGATAGGGCGCCGTTGCTCCGCCTGAAAGAAGTGGCGGCGCTAATTCCTCGGCCAGCAGCAAGGCCGGCCAGAGTTCGCGGAGGTCGGTTTCCCAAGCGGGATGATCGCGAATGACTTCGTCCAGATCGGGCGTCTCCCCTCGACGCAAGGCCGCGGTCAACTCGGCCAGGCACTTGGCCAATGCCTCCTCATCGCGTTCACTCATGGCGGGGGCAGGTTTGGGATTCACGAGGCAGGACCTGATTTCATGACTTGACTATCCTCGGGTCCTAGCAGCGTTCGCAAGCGTCTCAAGGCGCGGAGATAACGCATGGATGCCGCCGCTTCCGTCAGATTGAGCAGCAAGGCCACTTCCTGATTCGCCAACTGCTCCACGTGGCGGAAGACGATGATTTCGCGATCATCCTCATCCATCTGCAGCAGAGCCTGGCGAAACCGTTCTTGCAATTCGCGACGTATGGCAGCGGCGGCGGGTGTCTTTTCTGGGTCGATGAAGGCCATAGCCAGATCCATCGACGATTGATCGTTCGCGGCGTTCATGGCCTGCTCGCGATCCAGACTGCGCCGCTGTGCTTTCCGGTGCCGGCGATGCGCATCGATTATGTGATCCCGTGCTAAATGTCTGAGCCACAACGAGAACGGCATCTTGTTCTGTCGAAGGTAATCTTCGAATCGTTTGCTTGCCTCAAGCATGACGTCTTGCACGATGTCGCTGGCATCGACGCGCCGCGCTAATGCGGGATCCAAACGCATGGCAATCGCCCTTCGCAGCGCTTCGCGGTGTTCGGTCAGCAATTGCGTCAAAGCTTCTGATTGGCCTTTTTTAGCCAGCTCGAGCAACTGAGCCGTGCGTTCGCTCGTGGGCCAGGACATAAGGTTTCCTTTTATGTAAGTCTATGCCTGGATGGATATAAAGGAATATTTAGATAAAATGTAGACAAAAAGGTAGATATTTATAGTTATACCAAAAGAGGCCACCGCGGATTCACTTGCAAGAGAGCTATTCATGAAAATCTCCGCACTGGAAGAATATGGATTACGCTGCCTGATTCAACTGGCGCGGACGCTGGATCGCTCGCTCAGCATTACTGAAATCGCGGAGCGGGAAGGCATGTCCAGCCCATACGTCGCCAAACTACTATCCATCTTGCGCCAAGAAGGACTGGTTGAAAGCGTCCGCGGCCGCAGCGGCGGCTATCGGCTGGTGAGTCCACCGACAGAGATTCGGGTCGGCCAAATTCTCAAGGCCTTGAGTCAGCCGATGTTCGAGGATCCTGCCTATTGCGAACGGCACGCGGGCACGGAAACCTCGGGCCTGTGCATTCATCATGGTCAATGCTCTCTCAGAGCCTTGTGGCAGACCATGGAAGATTGGATGCAGTCCGCGATGGATCACATCACCTTGGCCGATTTATTGGGCGACCAAGATCAACTGTCCAACTTGTTGCGGACCCGGTTGCTTGAATCCGTGCAGCAATTGCCGAAGCCGCTGATTCCATTGACGACCATGGATCGCGTCGCCTCTCCGATCGAGATGGCGCCCTAGTTGACAACGAATTCACGAACCGCTGTCGAATAGACACGGATCGATCACAACATACACGAGGAATCTCCCAATGCCAACCTCAACGCAAACCATCGCGGAATTGGCGAATCGCGAGTACAAGGAAGGCTTTTTCACGGCCATCGAAAGCGACACCTTGCCGAAAGGTTTGAATGAAGAAACCATTAGGCAAATCTCCGCCAAGAAGCAGGAGCCTGATTGGTTATGTGCTTGGCGGCTCAAGGCATTCGAGCACTGGCGGACGATGGAGGAGCCGCGCTGGTGGCCCAACCTGAAGATCGCGCCGATTGACTATCAGGCGATTAGTTATTACTCAGCCCCGAAGCCAAGAAAACAACTGGAAAGCATGGAGGAAGTGGACCCGGAACTGCGCCGGACGTTCGAAAAGCTCGGGATCTCCCTCGAGGAACAAAAGCGGCTGGCGGGGGTGGCTGTCGATGCGGTTTTTGACAGCGTTTCCGTGGCCACGACCTACAAGGAAACCCTGAAGGAGAAAGGCATCCTTTTTTGCTCCTTCTCCGAAGCCGTCCGCGAACACCCGGAGCTGGTTCGCAAGTACCTCGGCTCCGTTGTTCCCTACAATGACAACTTTTTTGCGACCCTCAACTCGGCCGTCTTCAGCGATGGTTCGTTCGTCTTTGTTCCCAAAGGGGTGCACTGCCCCATGGAGTTGTCAACCTACTTCCGCATTAACGCCGCCGAGACGGGCCAGTTTGAACGCACGCTCATCGTGGCCGAGGAAGGGGCTTACGTCAGCTACCTGGAAGGCTGCACCGCGCCGATGCGGGATGAGAATCAGCTCCATGCCGCGGTGGTCGAGCTGATCGCCGTGGGCGATGATGCTCAGATTAAATACTCCACAGTGCAAAACTGGTACCCAGGCGACAAGGAGGGACGCGGCGGAATTTACAACTTCGTCACCAAACGCGGCGCCTGCCGAGGCCGACGGTCAAAGATTTCCTGGACTCAGGTGGAAACCGGATCCGCCATTACTTGGAAATACCCCAGTGTGATCCTGCAAGGCGATCATGCCGTGGGCGAATTCTATTCCGTTGCCCTCACCAAGAACCGGCAGCAAGCCGACACGGGCACGAAGATGATCCACATCGGCAAACACACCAAGAGCACCATCGTTTCCAAGGGCATCTCGGCGGGTGAAGGGCAAAACACCTACCGCGGCGAGGTGAAGGTTCTGAAAGGAGCCGACCACGCCCGCAACTATTCACAATGTGATTCCATGCTGCTTGGCGACCGCTGCGGTGCCCATACCTTCCCTTACATCGACGTGCGCAATCCCTCGGCCCGGGTCGAGCATGAAGCCAGCACGTCGAAGATCGGCGAAGATCAAATCTTCTACTGCAAGCAGCGCGGCATCAGCGCGGAAGATGCCGTCAGTTTGATTGTTAACGGTTTTTGCAAGGAAGTCTTTCGGGAACTGCCCATGGAGTTTGCCGTCGAAGCGCAGAAGCTGCTCGGCGTCAGCCTCGAAGGCAGCGTCGGCTAGAAAGTACCATCCTCCTTTCAACGACTCGAGGTGACATCATGCGAACGTTGCTCGTAATCTTGGCTGCAGGGTCCATCTTGATGCTGCCGGGTTTAGCCAGCGCGGACCACAAGAAAGGCACGATTGAGCTCAAAGAAGGATTTAAAAACGCCACCAAGATTGACATCGGCGATAAACTCAAGGGCGAATGCCAATGGTACATTAACCCCGACTTTTTCAAGAAGCGGGTCATCTCCGTGCAGTGCGAGATCAAAAATCCCACGAAAGCCCCCCTCTACTACGGCTACCACGTCGCTTTCTTTGACAAGGAAGGCCATTTGATCGCCACGTCGTCGATGAATGGCATGAGCGCCGTTGCTCCGGGCAAGTCAACCTTTGTGGGCAATGTGATCAGCCTGCCCAAGCACATGATGGATCGCATCACCAACTATCAGGTCACTTTGTTTTCGGAAGAGAAGCCTTTCGATCAGTTTTCCGACTCTGAAAAGGACAAGTAAGATCATGCTTAAAATTGATAGTTTGCACGCGCGAGTGGAAGACAAGGACATCCTGCGCGGCCTGAGTCTTGAGATCAAGGCCGGGGAAGTTCACGCCATCATGGGGCCGAACGGCTCGGGCAAGAGCACGTTGGCTGGCGTCTTGGCGGGGCGGGACACCTACGAGGTCACGGGCGGAACCGTGACCTACATGGGAAAGGATCTGCTCGAGATGGACCCGGAAGAGAGGGCCCGCGAAGGCGTTTTCCTGGCCTTCCAATATCCCGTCGAAATCCCTGGCGTGAGCAATCTCTATTTCCTGCGAGCAGCTCTGAATGCCGTGCGCAAACATCATGGCCAGCACGAAGTGGACGCCGTGGAGTTCTTGAAGCTCGTCCGCTCCAAGCTCAAACTGCTGCAGATGGATGAAGCCATGCTGCAACGGGCCGTCAATGAAGGCTTCTCCGGCGGCGAGAAGAAACGCAACGAAATCTTCCAAATGGCAGTCCTCGATCCGCGCTTGGCAATCCTGGATGAAACGGATTCCGGCCTGGATATCGACGCCCTCAAGATCGTTTCCGACGGCGTCAATGCCCTGCGCGGCAAGGATCGCGGCATCCTGGTGATCACCCATTATCAGCGTCTGCTCAACTTCATCGTCCCCGATTTCGTTCATGTGCTCTATCAAGGACGCATCGTGAAGAGCGGCGGCAAGGAACTGGCACTGGAGTTGGAAAGCCAAGGTTACGGCTGGATCGAAAAGGAAGCTCGCCAGGCGCAGTTGGCCTCAGTTTAAAAAGGAGTGGTCTCCAGATGTCAAGTACGACCAAATCCGTGAGCACCACGACGCCCCCGCACCGACAAGCGGTGCAACCTTACGTCGACGCTTTCACCACCCTGGAACGAAGCCAGGGCGCTGTTTGGCGGCCTGCCGTGCGTTATCTGAAGAAGGCTGCCATCGCTCGACTAAGTGCCATAGGCTTCCCTGGCCCCAGGGACGAGGAATTCCGCTTCACGCCAACTGCGCCGCTTTGGCAAACGAACTTTCAGATGGCCGACGCTGCATGCGTCGATCACGTAGACGTCGACTCCGCCTTGAGCCAGGCCGTGTCCATTCCCGATGCCGTGCAGGTAGTTGTCATTGACGGCTTTTGCGCACGGATCATGGGCCATGCTGACTTGCCCAAGGGAATGATCATTACATCCCTGGCGAAGGCCATGGTGGAACATGCCGACCTGGTGGAAGGTTACTTAAACAAGCATCTCAAGACGGATCGAATGCCGTTTGCGTTGCTTAATACCGCCTTGTTCGAAGACGGCGTGTTCATCTACCTACCAGATCAATGCGTGGTCGAACGGCCAATCCATCTGATCTTCCTGAGCACGGCCGACCAGCCTCGTGCTCATTTCCCCAGACAATGGTTCGTAGCGAAAGAGGGCAGCCAGGCCACGCTATTGGAAACGCATTTAAGCGTGGATGAAGGCATCCCTTTTACCAACGGCGTCAGCGAATACCATCTGGAACCAGGCGCCTACATCGACCATTACCAGGTTCAGCGCACAAGCCGAAACGGCTTCCACTTCACCACGCAACATGTCCATCTGGCTCAGAAAAGTCAGTGGCGTTCGCACCTGTTGCATTGGGGCGGCCGCTTGGTTCGCAACGACGTGATAGCTGTCTTGGATGGGGAATACGCCGAATGCACGATCAATGGACTCGTCCACGTCGATGGGCAGCGGTTGATCGATCACCACACCGCCATCGATCACGCGCAGCCCAACTGCCCCAGTCATGAATTGTTCAAGCACGTCGTGGATGGCGAGGGTCAGGCCGTGTTCAACGGCAAAATCTTCGTCCGCCAGGATGCCCAAAAGACCGATGCCAAGCAGACGAATCAAACGCTGTTGCTCTCCCCCGATGGACGCGTGCTGACCAAGCCGCAGTTGGAAATCTTTGCCGACGACGTGAAATGCACGCACGGCGCCACGGTCGGCCAACTGGAAGAGGATGCATTGTTCTACCTGCGATCCCGGGGACTGGGGCAACAACAGGCCCAAGCGCTGTTAACCTTTGCTTTTGCCAACGACATCATCCACCGCATTCATCTGACTGCCCTGCGCGAAGCACTTGAGCATCAGTTGCTGGCGGTGCATCATTTGCCGGAGGAGTGATCCTCCAGGGACGATCTATGAATCAAACTCTCACAACGCAGCCGCCGCGAGGCCGCGGCCTATCGGGCTTCGACGTGGCCCGGGTGCGGCTTGACTTTCCGCTGCTGCAGCAATTGGTTCGCGGCAAACCACTGGTCTACCTCGACAACGCGGCCACAAGCCAAAAGCCGCAAGCGGTCATCGATGCTTTGATGAATTACTATCGGCGGGACAATGCCAACATTCATCGCGGCGTTTATCAGCTCAGTCTCTCGGCCTCCGCGGCTTATGAGGAAGCCCGCGAGGCGGTGGCACGCTTTATTCATGCCGCTGACGCACATGAATGCCTCTTCACGCGCGGCACGACGGAAAGCATCAACCTGGTCGCACAAACTTGGGGCCGAACCTTTCTGAAACCAGGTGATGAGATTCTCCTTTCGCAGCTCGAGCATCATTCGAACATTGTCCCCTGGCAAATGTGCTGCGAACAAACCGGCGCCGTCATTCGCGTGGTTCCCGTCGACGATCAAGGAACGCTGTTGATCGAGGAGTATGAAAAACACCTCTCGTCCCGGACCAAATTGGTGGCCATCACCCACCAGTCTAATGCCCTGGGTTCGATGAACGACGTGAAACAACTCGCGCGACTGGCCCACGAACGGGGAGCGCTGTTTCTGGCCGACGGCGCCCAATGGGTGACGCATCACCCCACCGACGTGCAGGACCTCGACGTCGATTTTTACGCCTTTTCAGGCCACAAGCTCTACGGCCCCACAGGCATCGGCGTCCTCTATGGCAAACGGACGCTTCTGGAGAAAATGCCCCCCTATCAGGGTGGCGGCGACATGATCGAATCCGTCTCCTTTGAAAAAACCACCTATGCGGGACTGCCCAACAAGTTTGAAGCAGGCACTCCCCACATCGCGGGGGTCATCGGACTCCATGCCGCCATCGATTACCTCAATGCACTGGGCATGGATAACATCGCAGCCCACGAGGCTTCGTTGCTGCGGCATGCCACGGAACGGCTCAGCGAAGTCCCTGGCTTGAGGATCGTGGGCACCTCCCCGCGGAAATCCAGCGTAATCTCGTTCCTCCTTGAAAGTCCCTGCATCGCGCCGGTCGACGTCGGCGCGGAATTGGACCTCGATGGCATCGCCGTCCGCACCGGCCATCACTGCTGTCAACCCTTGATGCAGCGGCTCCACATCACCGGCACCATTCGCGCGTCCCTTGGACTTTACAACACCGTGGAAGAAATCGATACCCTGGTGGCCGCCCTCAAGCGGATTCGCATCAAGAAGCAAGCGGAAATTCCCCGCTGCGCGGAACTGCCCATGCTGGGGGACGTGAAATACCCGGAAGCTTCGGCGCCCTCCCCCAGGGAGGCCGCCGCCGACCTGGTGGAAGCGTTCAGCTTCCTGGGCGATTGGCCGCAGCGCTACGAATACATCATCGATCTGGGCAGGAAGATGCTCCCCCTGCCGGAATCGGAAAAAGTGGAAGCCAACCGCATCAAGGGCTGTCAAAGCATGGTTTATTTGTCGGCCCGCAAGCGGCCAGGCAGCCATGACGTGATGGATTTCCTGGCCTATTCCAATGCCGACATCGTCAGCGGACTGATTGCCATCTTGCAAAGAGTCTATTCAGGTCAACGGGCCAAGGATATTCTCGCTTTCGACGTCGAGGATTTTTTCCATCGGCTGGGCATCGACCAAAACTTAGCGATGCAGCGCCGCATCGGCCTGGGCGAAATGGTCAAGCGGATTCAACACTTGGCCCTGGCGCTGGAACATTCGGCCGCCACCTGCACCAAGCAAGATTGCGCCCAGTGCGAGGAAAATAAGCGCATCACCCTGGAATAGCGTGGAGGCCGCCATGTCCCTATCATCGAAAGTACCCTTGCAAACGACGGGTGAACACGAACCCAAAATCCCTCTCGATGCGGGTATGCCAACCGTGGATGTTCAACAACCCCTCAACGAGCAGATCATCGACGTCTTGAAATCGTGCTTCGACCCTGAGATACCCGTCAACATTTATGAACTTGGGTTGATCTATGAGATCAACGTCTCACCCGAAAACGCCGTTCACATCAAAATGACGTTGACCTCTCCTGCTTGCCCGGTGGCGGGAACCCTGCCCATCATGGTGCAGAACAAGGTGCAGTCACTGCCTGGCGTGAGCGGCGTTAAAGTCGAAACGGTCTGGGAACCTCCATGGGATCAGAGCCGCATGTCCGAAGCCGCCAAGTTGCAGCTTGGGTTGCTCTAAACATGTCCATGGTTAAGCATCCGCGTTATGCTCCATCAAGGGCGTTTCCGCCTTACACCTATGTGCCGGGTCAGCAGCCACACCCCTTTTCCGATCCCCTCGGCCACAGCTTTGGCCAGCCGCGTCCCCATCCTCCCGCTATCGACTGGACCACCGGCTCCGCTTCGGATGCCTTTCGCTTTGCCTTGGATTTATTCAATCACGGATTCTATTGGGAAGCCCACGAGCAGTGGGAAGGGCTTTGGGAAGCCGTGGGCCGCAAAGGACTGTTGGCCGACTTTCTCAAAGGGTTGATCCATTTAGCTGCCGCGGGAGTGAAGGTCCGTGAAGGTGTTCCACAGGGAGTGCGGAGCCACACGAGCCGCGCCAGGGAACTTTTTGACCATGTCCTTACCGCCACGCCAGGTTGGCCGCTTCATTTGGGGATTGACGCCAAGGAACTTGTGCAACGCTTGCAGCAGCCCGAACTGCCTTCACTCCATTTAATCATCTCTTAAGCCTGATTAGCTTCATGGTTGGCTTAATCCATGCACTGAGAAGCAATGGGTTGCTTTATTGGCCTCTTTCAGTTAGCCTTATGCACAATAACTTGGACTGATATAACCCATTTCAAAAGCGAGCCAATCATGGTGCATCCCACTCAAAATCAACCTGAAGGTGCATCTGGATTTGCTGTCGGCGGCAAGTCAGCTAGCGAACTGCAGTCGATGGGGAAAAACTTTCTGGCCAGGCTCACCCTGCCCGGGAAACTCTTGCTGGCCGGTAGCTTGATCGGATTCGTGGCGTGCTTCTTGCCCTTTTTTAGCGTGAGCGTTTCAGGCAATACGGGGCCGATCAACTTAAAAATGTCGCAAAGTGCAATGGCATTGGAAGCGTGGCAAGGCATTATTGCCTTGTTGACCTTTGGAGGATGTGCGGTTCTATCCTACCTCTTGTTTGGCGAAAAACCGCATGCCAACCAGCGTGAGCTGATGTTTGCCACTTTAGGTTGTGCCGCTGTCGCTCTGGTCATGACACTATGGCTCTTCTTCCAGACTTCTGGTGGGACCAACGTTTCCATGGAAATTCCAATACCAAAGGTCAGTGCTGGACGAAGTATTGGAGCCTATCTCATGCTCGTTGGGGCTGGCTTGGCCGTTGTCGGAAGCATCATGAAGGCGAAGGAAGATCGCCTCTTTTAGCATTGATTTCACTTGCATCATGGATGCCAGCGCAATCCCCGAAAGCAGATTCAGGTCCAACGGGGAAGTGTCTATGATGGGGGTGGTGAACTTGGCGTGGCTTCCTTATCCAGGTCGCTGCTGACGTTATCACCTGCTTCCTGTTTGACTCTCCGCTTCTTCTTTTTCTTTTTCTTGCTCGGTTTGACCTCTTCCTCATATAGCAAGGAGCCAAAGCGGCCCAGGAGCCGAGCGTAGATGAGACCTGCCGCGCCCCAGATTAAGCCCATCAGCGGTGCGGTGATCAGATAATCAAAGCTCCACCAACTCAAGTAAAACACGCCCGCCATGAGTATCCCTGCGATCAAGCAGAGCGAAAAGTAAAAGCGGCCGCGCAGGGCGATGCGGCCCAGCGCTACCGCGCTCAGTGGAAACCATTCGTTGGCGGAAATAAGCGAACTGAACAGAACCACGGGAAACAACCAGGTGGTTCCCAGGGACCAACCGATGCCGCCGAACAACCAATAAAAGGGATACGCCGCGGCCATGGTCAATGCCAGGAGCCAAACGAGCTTGAACATCCCCCAGATCCATTCCCGCCACGAGCCTTCCGGCCAACTGATGCTCTTGGCCCGATGGCTGGTGTCGATCACGATGTTGAAAAAACACATGGAGAAATAGGAACCAAGCAGGACGACGATCCAGATGAGCGAGACGCCCAGCCCCGCCAGGCCAAGGCCGCTGGCAACGTTGCTGCCTGTGTTGCCGCCCAGGTTGGCGATCAGTCCTGACATCAACTGCAAATGGAAAAAAATGAGCATCATACCGAAACTATTCCAAAGCCAAGGTCCGATGTTGCCCGATTGGAATGGCAGCGACCAGACTCCCTCGAAATACAAATGTTCCGGTTGCGGCTCCGGTCGCTCGGGTTCCAATTCTGCCCGCGATAATTTGTACATCTGCAGATCATTGGTTGCCTCCGTGGGTGCAGCCGCGGCCCGCTCATCGGCAACGGGCTTGGCCAATGGGGGCGGTTCGGACTCGATGGATTTTGCTACCGGAGCCTTTTCAGCCGCGGCTTCCTCTGGGGTCATGGAGAAGCCGTAGGCAGCAACGGTCGATGGCGATCCGCTGGGCGTTTTCTCAGGCGGCTTTTCTGCGAGAGGGTCTCGAACACCGGAACCAGGTTGATTCCCGATGGGGACTTCTTGCTTGCCCCGAGGCTCTGGCATCGGCACAGGAGCCGGCGTGATCATCGGCGCTGGCATGGCATCCAAAAACAGTGGGTCCACCTCGACCTGCTTTTGCTCGGGCGCCTGAAAAAAATCTTCCGTTTCTGTGGTGATCTTTGTGGAGAGGGAAGCCATGGGCTGACCCGTGGCGGTGCTGTCTAGCTTCGATCCATGTTCAGCCTGGAGAAAGGAATCGAACTCTTTTTCCAGGCGGTTGCGATCGGCCTCCTCTTCCCTGGCTTGACGCTCGGCTTCTGCATCGGGTTGTTTTTTAGGTCGAGAAGCTGGCGGAGGAACAAGCGGCGCTGGCGAAGGCTTTGGTTCATCCGCAAGGCGAAAAATTCCCAAGTCCGAATCCAGAGTTGGCTCTGAAGTGGAAGAAACAGGTGGAGCAGGAGCGACTATCGTAGAAACGGACGTCTTCTCTCCGAATTCGCCCGCTGCCAAGGTGTAGATTTTCTGATCCAGCTCATTCGGCAGCAATTGCGCGGGTTCAGGCCAGTCTTCTTCCTCCAAGGGAACCAACCCCAAGGGTTCATCGGAATGGCTGATCTCGATTTGCCGTGCCGGCGCTGGCTCCGGAGGAGGAATCCGCAAATTGCACTCCGGGCATCGGCCGCGCATATGGCGGTATTCCGATTTAATGCGAAACGCGGTTTGACAGGAGGGGCAAGTGAGATGGAGCCAGGAGATTTCCGACATGCGGCACCCGAATGAAGACGGTGATGACTCTTTTTATTAGAGCATCCGCCATTCACTCAGGCAACGCACGCCGGTGAAAATTTCAACTGATTGCGTAAAGGCTTTGAGCCTTCGCAGTAATGACCAATCCCTAGGGAATCTGCTGGAAACGCCAAATGGGAACGTGCGGCGGCAAGCGGCCAACTTGATAATCCTGGGCGGGCAGCAGTTCACGAAGTTTCTTCAGCGCCTGCCGGCGCACGGTGATGTAATAATACTCGCACCGCGAATCACGCACAGCATCCCAGATTTGGTAGAGCTGGTCCACTTCTCGAATGGCCCGGCGCAACTCTTCGGCGTTGGTCACGTCGATGGGTTGCCGCTCCTCCAAGTATTTCCGATAAGCCCGATTAAAGACGAGCAGCTCATTAACCACGGCTCGATCCGGAAACCGAATGGAATCCGCCAAGGTCGGAGCATCTTGCAACTCCTGGTAGTTGCGGCGGATTTTCATCAGGTCGGAATAGAAATCCTTGGCCGATGCGAAAGTAAACCGCGTTTCCCTCGGATCGAGTATTTCCCACTCGAGGGCCAACGAAATGAGGGGACCGCGCAAAAGATGGAAGCGTTCTTCCAAGGCGCCCGGATCCGGAAGATCAAGGAGGGGGTTGCTGGTGATCAGTAGAGCAGCCAAAAGCCAGTCGGCATGGGTCATGACCGACCTCCGCGGGAACGGCGACGGTAGCCTGACGGCTGGCCGTCCCCTTGGACGCAAGGCGCGGCTGAGCGCGTCTGCTGCCAGCCATCACCCTTTTATCGGTTGTAAACTTGAAGAAAATTCAGTCTATTTCCCATCGCTCAAAGTTGAATAGTGACTTGCAAAGCGTCAAAATAGGTCGTTTTTACAGATAAGAGTAACTTTTCATTTCTTAAAAGCGGCTTCCTGCCAATTTGAATGCTATATGATTGAACGAATGTTGATCATACATGTCGCTAGGTGTTTAAAAAGGCGTTTCGCGCCATGTCAACTCAATCCAAAATGCCGCAATACCGCATCGTGTTGCTCTACCTCGCGTTTGGTATATTGTGAATTTTTTATTCCGACGAACTCACCATGAAGTGGGCGTCGGAAGCAGAGTCCTATCTTCAAATCAGAGTGTCAAGGGTTGGCTTTTCATCTGCTTTACCAGCTTGTTGTTGTTTTTTCTCATCGACCGCAACATTAGGATAATCCATCGCGCCCATCAAGCGCTGTTAGACAGTTATGATCAAACACTTCTCGGATGGGTCGAGGTCATGGACCTTCGCCATAAGGAAACCAAACATCACACGCAAAGAGTCACGCAAATGACGCTGCGACTGGGCCGTTTCGCAGGCTTGACCGGGACAGACCTCATCAAAATGGAGCGCGGCGCCATTTTGCATGACATTGGTAAAATTGGCGTTTCCGATGTCATCTTGCTAAAGCGAGGCCCCCTGACCGCGGAAGAGTGGATTGAGATGAAAAGACATCCGCAAATTGCCTATGATCTGCTTAAAAAAATCCGCCATCTCAAGACTTGTGTTGAAATACCCTACTGTCATCATGAACGCTGGGATGGCCATGGTTATCCCCGCGGCCTTAAGGGTCAAGAAATCCCTCTCAGCGCCCGCATCTTTTCGATCGTGGATGTTTGGGATGCGTTGATTTGACCCCGGGTTTATAAAGAAGCTTGGCTCGAAAGCAAAGTCCTTGTCTACCTCCGAGAGGAAGCAGGAAAGCAATTCGATCCACAACTCGTTCGCTTGTTTCTCGACCATTATGTGCAAATCAAGGAGGGCATCGAGGTTCCATCGAGCATGGAGTCGTTCAAACACCACTAATTGATGTTTTCTTGGCAATTTAGAGTCGTCTAAATCGCTTTTAAGTTCGTCGGTTGTATGAGTTCTGGATTACATGCTGACCATACCGAAAATGGGGTTTCACCCCAAGGGCAATCAACAACTCAATCCCCGCTTTTTAAAGGCTTTTCAAGGAAGGACTTTTCGTCGCCTAGGGTGGCTCTTATAATGAATTGAAGAATCGGACCAAAGTTGGCTCATCCGATTCGAGCCTACCCTCTGGGGTGGGTTTGTTTGTTATTTTATTGGAGCCAACGCTTCGGCTTCCTTCGAACTTCAATCGGGAGGCTTGGCCTATGTAACTTTTTCCGATGGGGTGGTGGTCCTTGACAAAGGATAAAGTGCGAATTTATGTACTGGCACGTGAGTTAAATCTTGAAAGCAAAGATTTAATCGATATGTGCCAAGAGGCTGGGCTGGACGTTAAAAACCAGCTTAGCAGCATTGACGCCGATCAACGTGATCTCATTGAGCAGATGCTGAAACAGAAACGCAGCGGTGCCGGTGCCACACCCGCCACGCCTCGACCGGTTCCCTCTGTCGCCAGGCCCACTCAACTGCTAAAGCCCATCCCGGTATTACATACGCCAAAACCACTTGCTCCAAGCTCCCCGGTCTTGACGCCGGCCACGACGCCCATTCCCGCCTCTAAGGTCGAAAGGCCCGCGGTCAAGGAAGTGGCACCCCCTGCTCCACCAGCGGCAGCGGCCGACGCTTCCACTAGCATTAGCCCTGCAGCGACGCCGCCACCGGCCACCATCCCGCCACGCCTGCCCCCCGACATGACAAGCAAGATTCGCAACCTGGACGCCATTCGCCGGCCCTCTTCGACCACCGGTCCCGTTATCGACAAAGGCAAACCTGGCGCGGAAAAAAAGGCCGACAAACCCGACCGTCCCAAGGCTGGCGCGCCGAGGATTCTTCCTCCCCCGCAAAGGAAAAAGCTGGCTATTCCCATCCCCGGCAAGACTGAGGAAAAGAAGCCAGACCAACCCGCCACTCAGAAACCTTTGATGAAGTTGTCACCAGAAATGCTTCAAGGCGGCGGGTTAAATGTGAAGGACGTCCTCAAAAAAATTGAGGAAAAAGTCCGCTCCGAGCAGGATGGCGGACGCGGTATGAAAATACCAGCCGTGGCTCCAGGCGCCGCCGAGGATGAGGAAGAGGATGAGGAGAAACGCCGACCAGGAGCCGTCAAGGGCCGAGAAGAACGGCACAAAAAACGCAACCTCCGCGCCAAAACGCGCCCCGACGACGTGGTCGACCTAAGACGCATCGAACTCGACGAGGAGGAAACATCCCATCAACGCCAGCAGCGGCTGCATCGTCTGCGCCATCAGCAGCGCCCCTCGGCTCAGGCCAAGAAAAGCACAAAGATACTCGTGGAGCCGCCCTTCACCATTCGATCTTTATCCGAGGCCATGGGCGTCCCCGCGCAAAACATTCTCCGCAAACTCCTCGAACGCAAAATGATGGTTAACATCAATGCCGTTCTCGAAGAGTCTCTCGCCGAAGAAATCGCCATCGAACTGGGCCATGAACTCGAAATCAAGAAACCCATGGACCCGGAGGAGATGCTCCTCAAACGCTTCGAAATGACCTCGGAGCCGGAGCGTCTGGTCCCGCGCGCCCCCATCGTGACCATCATGGGCCACGTCGATCACGGCAAGACGAGCTTGCTGGACCGCATTCGGGAAAGCAATGTGGTGGCCACGGAAGCCGGCGGCATCACGCAGCATTTACGAGCCTGGCGCGTTCTACATGGGGGCCGCCCGATCACCTTCCTCGACACGCCAGGCCACGAAGCGTTTACCCAAATGCGCGCTCGCGGGGCGAACGTCACGGACATTGTCGTCCTGGTGGTCGCGGCCGATGACGGCGTCATGCCGCAGACCGACGAGGCCATCAGCCACGCCAAGGCGGCGGGAGTCCCCATCATCGTCTGCATCAACAAGGCCGATCTCCCGAATGCCAATATCCAAAAGGCCCGCCAACAGTTGTATGGCCGCGAACTTATTCCCGACGACATGGGCGGCGACACGCCGTTCCTCGAAACGGTGGCCACCAAGGACCGCGCCCGCGGCATTAACGAACTGCTCGACATGATCTCGCTGGTTGCCGAGTTGAAGGAACTGAAAGCAAATCCCCATCAGCCGGCATCAGGCGTGTGCCTGGAGGCTTGCGTCAGCGGCGACGAAGGCGTGTCCACCACCGTTCTGGTGCAAAATGGCACGCTGCACAAGGGCGATGTGATCCTTTGCGGCCCTGCGTATGGCCGCGTGCGTGCCATGTTCAACGACCTGGGCATGGCGATCGAAGAAGCAGGGCCATCCGTGCCCGTTCGCATTATGGGTTTGGATGAGCCGCCCAACGCCGACGACAAATTTTATGTCTTGCCCGATTTGTCCCAGGCCCGCGACATCGCCGAGCGTCGTCGCGACCGCCAGCGGCAGATTCAACCCATGCAAAAATCCACCTTCCGCCTCGAGGATTTGGGGAAGGTGAAAGCCTTCGAATTAAAGCTGATTATTAAGGCTGATGTGCGCGGTTCGATCGAAGCCATCACCAAGGAAATCGGCAAGTTGACCCATGAAGAGGTGCGGCTCAAGGTGCTTCATGCCGGTGTGGGCGCCATCACGGAAGGCGACGTGGTGTTGGCCTTGGCCTCGCCGGATGACACGCTCATCGTCGGTTTCAACGTCGTCCCCGACGATCGCGCCAAGTCGCTCGCCGATGAGAAGGGCGTGAATATCCGGCAATACAACATCATTTATCAACTGACCGACGATCTGCGCGCCGCCCTGGAAGGCCGACTCAAGCCGCACGAAGAGATTATCAACCTGGGCCGAGCGGTGGTACGCGACACGTTCAAAATCAGCCGCGTGGGCACGATTGCCGGCTGCTATGTCACTCAAGGGACGATCGAACGCTCCGCGCGGATTCGGCTCATTCGCGACGGCGTGATCATCTATCCGCCCGCTGACCGCGCGGCCACGCTCGATTCGCTCAAGCGCTTCAAGGACGACGTGCGCGAGGTTCGCGAGGGGTTCGAATGCGGCCTGAAAATAGCGGGATACGACGACGTCAAGAAAGGCGACGTCATCGAAGCTTACAAGATCGAACAAGTGCAGCGAACCCTCTGAACCTGAGCCAACGCAGCCGAGTCTGACCTAGACACTGATGTGTGAAACGAGATGTATGTAGGAACTTTGGAAGTGCAGATGATTGTGCGCGAGGCCCGCTCCTTGAAAGACAAACGCCAAGTGGTGAACAGCATCAAGGATCGGTTGCGCAATCATTTCAATGTGTCGGTGGCCGAGGTGGCCTTTCAAGAGGATCGTCAAACCTTGGGACTGGGCGTGGCCATGGTGAGCAATGAATCGAGCCACATCCGGAAAACCCTCGACCAGATCCTGGACGCATTGCGCGGCCATCCCGTGGCGGAATTGGTCAAATATGAAATCAACGTGTAAGGATGCAACGCTCCATGAAGGGTAGTCCACATCGCCGAGCACGCGTGGCGGAAGCGATCCGCGAATCAGCGAGCGAGACCGTGCTCTTCAAGCTCCGCGATCCCCGGGTCAAAATGGTGACCGTGACGCGCGCGGAAGTCTCGGCGGACATGCAGCATGCCAAGGTCTACGTGTCGATCATGGGAACGGACCAAGAGCAGCGGGCTTGCCTCAAGGGTTTGCAACACGCGGCGGGCTTTGTCCAAAAACAATTAGCTGACCGGCTGCGCATGCGCTTCACGCCCGCCATTGTATTCACGCTCGACAAGGGCGTGAAAAACAGCCTGGATATCGCCCGGCTTCTGCGGGAAGAAGGACCGGCTCTCGCGTCGGAGGATGACGAGGATGCCGCCGGCCTAGAGCCAGAGATTGTCAGCGAGGATGAACCGTTCAACATGGATGGAGAGAACGACAGCGAAGGGTAATTAGCTAATTCGCGAACCGTCAAGGCTGAAAGGGAATTCCAACGCCATGTCCACCACCAATCACAACGTCAAGCAAAAAGTCATCGCCCGTTTTGGCCCGGCTTTGAAAAAAGAACTGGGCGTGAAAGAGACGGAACCGCGACCCGTCCTGGATCAAATCATTTACGCCATTCTCCGGGAAGATTCGAGCCGCGAACAAGCCGACCGGGCGTTCCAACAATTGCGCGAGCGTTTTTTTGATTGGAATGAAGTCCGCGTGAGCACGGCCCGTGATGTTGCCCGCGCCTTGCCGGGACTGACGCAGACGTTCGACCGCGCTAGCCGCATCATCAGTTTGCTCCAGCAAGTTTTTGAAACCAGCTATGATTACGACCTCGAGGGCATGAGTAAAAAAGGGCTGAAACTCGCTGAAAAACAATTGGAGCGTTTCGATTGTTCGACGAATTACACGGTCGCCTTCGTCATTCAAAATGCCTTGGGTGGACACGCCATGCCCGTCGATGAGAACATGCTGCGTGCGCTCACCCGGCTCAGCATCGCTTCCGAAAACGATTCCGCCAGCACGGCCCAGGGCATGTTGGAGCATCTGATTCCCAAGGCCAAGGGCAGTTGTTTCACGGAAATGCTCAGCGCCATCGCCCATGATTATTGCTTGGAGAAGGAGCCGAGGTGCTCAAATTGCCCGCTCGCCGACCTTTGCCCTACGGGATTGGAAAACAGCAAGCGGAAAACCGCCAAAGCCAAGGCCAAAGCCCGACCCTAGGTCTCAGGTCATACGGTGGGCTGACGCCTGACCTTATCGACCGCCATGGGAGCGCGGCTGACAGATCAAGTTGATGCATAGCTTTCTAATAGGCACATCGCCTAAACTACCAAAAGCCCCGGGTTTCATTCCCAAGTTGACAGTTTTCGTCAGAAGAGTTATAACGCTTCCAGCTTGTCGTGAACGGTGGCAGCGATGCCGATTTTGCCGAAAGAAACCGCGATTTACCCCGATCGTTTACTCGAGGATGAGTTATTGGCTTCGAGTCAGGCAGATGAGGACGACCCGCCGCGATGGTGGGTGCTGCACACTAAGCCACGCCAAGAAAAGGCCCTGGCCCGGCAACTTTTGGAGTTGGACGCGGCGTTTTATCTCCCCTTGTATGCCAAGCGGAACCGCGTTCGCGGCAGGTTGCAGGTTGCCCATGTACCCTTGTTTGATGGATACCTATTCCTGTGGGGAACTTTGATCCAACGGCAAAAAGCCTTCCAGACGCAGCGCGTAGTGCAAGCCATCGCCGTGAACGATCCGGTCCGGTTGATTCAGGATTTGCGACAAGTGAAGCTGCTGCTCGACACGGGCCGACCTGTAACGCCCTTAAACCACCTCGAGCCCGGCGATGAAGTGGAAATCAAAGCCGGCCCCTTGAGCGGACTGCGAGGCACGATCATCAGTTCCACCCGCAATCAACGCTTTGTCGTGAAAGTGGACTTTATTCAGCGCGGGGCAGCCATTGAGATCGAGGACGTCGACCTGACCCCGGTGAAGTCAACGGAGATGTGAAGTCAAAAAGGCTGACTTGCGAATCCTCCCTGGAGCGATTCGCCCCTCATGGATGAGGATGGATCATTGACTCCTGTCGTCGATTCCACTCGAACATCGCTGGCCGGTCTGGCCCGGCCCCTGGCAAAGGAGTTGGCCCCAGCCGCCTCGGCTATCCCGCCGCTCACCATCTTGGAAGCCAGTTCCCCTCGGCTGCGCAGGCTCGGGGCCGAACTGTGGGCCCACCGTGAACTGCTGCTTTTCCTGGCCTGGCGCGACGTGAAGGTGCGCTATCAGCAAACCGTGCTGGGCGTCCTTTGGGCGATTCTGCAGCCGACCGTAACCATGTTGGTCTTCGTTCTTTTCCTGGGTCGAGTGGCCCACATGGTGGCATCGACCACCGTTCCCTATGCCTTATTTCTGCTGACGGGCCTGGTTCCCTGGATGTTTTTTGCCAACGCCCTGACTTCCAGCAGCCAAAGCATCGTCGGCAGTCAACAACTCATCACCAAGGTCTATTTCCCTCGCCTGGCGATTCCACTCTCGGCGGTTCTTGCCAGCAGCGTGGACTTCCTGATCATGATGCTCCTCTTGCTGGGGTTCCTCGTGGGCTTTGGCGTTCCCATGACAGGTATGACCCTGCTTGCACCGTTCTTCATGCTCGGGATTCTCGCCGCCGCGGCTGGAGCGGGAACCTGGCTGAGCGCCCTGACGGTCGCCTATCGAGATTTCCGATTTGTGCTGCCGTTCATCGTGCAGATCGGCATGTTCTTAACGCCCGTCGTCTATGGATGGGAACCATTGCCGACTCCATGGCGGTGGTTGATCCTGGCGAATCCAATGACCGGCTGGGTCGAATCATTCAGGGCATGCCTCCTGGGCCAATGGGGCTGGACCACGACCGCTTTGATGAGCATTGCGCTCATGATCACGGCCCTGCTCAACTTGAGTGCCTGGCATTACTTTCAGCGCGTGGAAAGACGCTTCGCGGATGTGATTTGACGGGATCGTCTGGGGAGAAAGGTTCGTGAGTTACACGGCCGTTCAAGTGGAGCGAGTGAGCAAACGCTATCGGCTTGGCGCAACCGCCGGCTACGATACCTTGCGCGAAGCGCTGATGCATCAAGTCCAGCGCTGGACGCGCGGCCGCCGTGGTGAGCCGGCCCCTGAGATCGATGCCCTCAAGGACGTCAGTTTTCGCATCCAAGCCGGGGAGGTCGTGGGCGTGATCGGCCGCAATGGCGCGGGTAAATCGACGCTGCTTAAAATCCTCAGCCGCATCACCGAACCGACGCATGGCCGGGTGGAGTTGCGCGGCCGGGTGGGCAGTTTGCTCGAAGTCGGCACCGGTTTTCACCCTGAACTCACGGGGCGCGACAATATCTTTCTCAGCGGCGCCATCCTGGGGATGAAACGCGCGGAGATTCGCAAGCGCTTCGATGCGATTGTCGCCTTTGCCGAAGTGGATCGTTTCCTGGACACCCCGGTCAAACGCTATTCGAGCGGCATGTTCGTTCGCCTGGCCTTTGCCGTGGCCGCTTATCTCGAACCGGAAATCATGCTCGTCGATGAAGTGCTTGCCGTGGGGGATGCCCGGTTTCAAAAGAAATGTTTCGAGCAAATGCACGATCGGGCAGCTCAAGGTCGCACGGTGCTGTTCGTGTCGCACAACATGCAAGCCACGTCCCGGCTCTGCCCGCGCGCCATCTTGTTCGAACAGGGTCAGATTGTGGCTGATGGCCCGACGGTGGACGTCGTCCGCAAATACCTCAACAGCGAAAGTGGCACTTCCGCTTCCCGGCATTGGCCCGAAAACGATGCCGCCCCTGGCAATGCCATTGTCCGCCTGCGCGCGGCCCGCATTCGGGACGAAGCCGGCGCCGTCAATGAAATCATCGACATCCGCGAGGGTATTCGCATTGAGTTGGAATTTGAAATCCTCGAAGCGGGGCATCTGCTGTTGCCCAATTTTCACCTGCTCAATGAAGACGGTCTCTGCGTTTTCGTTGCGGGTGATCAGGATGCACAGTGGCGGCGGAAACCCCGGCCCAAGGGTCGCTATGTCAGCACCGCATACATTCCCGGACAATTGTTGAGCGAAGGACGCTATAGCGTTCAAGCGGCCCTGAGCACCTTGGAGCCGTTGATGGTGCATGCCTGTGAACGGGACGCGGTTGGCTTTCAGGTCGTGGATCGACAAACCGGGGACACGGCTCGAGGCGATTATGTGGGTCCAATGCCGGGCGTCATTCGCCCCCTGCTCAAGTGGACCACGGACTATCGGCCAGCGGCTTGAGGCAAGGCGGCAAGGAGGTCCAGCCCATGAAGATCGTCATCCTGGCAGGAGGCTTGGGAACGCGCCTGGCCGAGGAAACGGAAGTGCGGCCGAAACCGATGGTGGAAATCGGCGGCCGGCCGATTCTGTGGCATATCCTCAAGCATTTCGCCACCTATCAACTCCATGAGTTTTACCTAGCCCTTGGCTATAAGGGCGAAGTGATCAAACGCTATTTCCTCGATTATCCGACCCTCAACGGCAACCTGACCGTGCATACTGGCTCCGGACAAGTCGAGGTCCAGCGAGCACTCCGTGATGATTGGACGGTGCATCTGATCGACACCGGACAAGACACGCTCACCGGGGGGCGCGTCAAGCGCTTGGAAACCCATTTACGTTATGGTGGCACCTTCATGGTCACCTATGGAGACGGCGTGAGCGACGTGAACCTCCGCAAACTGCTCGCCTTTCATCGCAGCCAAAAACGCATCGCCACCGTGACGGCGGTTCGCCCCCCCGCCCGCTTCGGCGGGTTAATCTTCGATGGCCACCGCGTCGCACGCTTTACCGAAAAACCCCAGGCCGGCGAAGGTTGGATCAACGGCGGTTATCTCGTCTTCGAACCCGAGGTTTTCGATTATCTCGATGGCGACCAAAGCAGCCTCGAAGCCCATGCCCTGGAGGCCCTCGCAGCGGATGGGCAGCTTGCCGCCTATCGCCATGATGGCTTTTGGCAGTGCATGGACACCATGCGCGATAAAAAGCTGCTCGAAACCATGTGGCAAAGCGGCCAGGCTCCCTGGTGCGTCTGGGAAAAGCCGCCGGCCGGTCCAGCGGTTCGAACTTCCATTCGATCAAGAAAGCGAAAAGCATCATGAGCGGATTTTGGCGCGACCGACCCACTTTGGTGACGGGTGGAACGGGCCTTGTGGGCAGTTGGCTGGTGCCAGCCCTGATCGAGGCCGGCGCGGAAGTGATTTGCCTGGTTCGGGATTGGGTGCCGCAATCTCGATTGCTCCAAGGGACATTCGCTGCACACATCAAGCTGGTGCGCGGCGACGTCGTCGATCAACCGCTTTTAGAGCGAACCTTGGGCGAATATGAAATTCGCTCGGTCATTCATTTGGCGGCGCAAACGGTCGTCGGCGTCGCCAATCGCAACCCCATTTCAACCTTCGAAAGCAACATCAAGGGGACCTGGGCACTCCTCGAAGCTTGCCGGCGCAGTCCGCTCGTGGGGCAAATTGTGATCGCTTCTTCCGACAAGGCCTATGGAGATCACGATCATCTCCCCTATGACGAATCCACGCCCCTCCGCGGGCGGCACCCCTATGACGTCAGTAAATCCTGCGCCGATCTGATCGCTCAAGCGTATGCTCAAACCTATGATTCACCCGTTGTGGTGACGCGCTGCGGCAACTTTTACGGCGGCGGCGACCTCAACTGGAACCGCATCGTGCCCGGCACCATCCGTTCGATCATCCGCGGCGAGCGGCCGGTCATCCGCTCCGATGGATTGGCCCAGCGGGATTACTTCTACGTCGAGGATGGAGCGGCGGCGTACATGATGCTGGCTGAACAGTTGGCCTTGCGGCCTGAGCTGCGCGGCGAAGCTTTCAACTTTTCTACGGAACAACCGCTGACGGTCTTGGACGTCGTTCAGCACATAACTCGCCTCATGGGCAGTTCCTTGACACCGGACATCCGCAATGAATCTCGCGGTGAAATCCGCCATCAGCATCTGTCCGCGGCGAAAGCTCGGCAGCTACTAAACTGGCAACCCCATTTCTTGATGGAGGAAGGACTTCGGCGCACGATTCGGTGGTATCAGTCCTTTCTGGGAGACCGATCATGGAAGGCCGCGTGAACACCCCCTGCCGCGCCTGCGGGCATGCATCTTTGGATTTGATTCTTTCGCTTGGCCGAACGCCGCTGGCGAATGCGTTGCTGACCAATGATAGGGTTGATCAGGCTGAACCCACTTTTCCACTCGAGGTCGCCTTTTGCCCCGAATGCACCTTATTGCAACTGACGCACACGGTCCCTCCAGAGGAGTTGTTTCGCGATTACCTCTATTTTTCATCGTTTTCAGATACGATGCTGCGGCACGCGGAACGTTTGGCCAACCGCTTGATCGATGAACGGCGGCTTTCGCCCAAGAGCCTGGTCATTGAAGTGGCCAGCAATGATGGTTATTTGTTGCAATACTACAAGGCGGCTGGTGTGCCTGTCTTGGGAATCGAGCCTGCCGAGAACATCGCCAAAATCGCCGTGGAGCGCAAACACATCCCAACCTGGACCGCATTTTTCGGGGCGCCGCTGGGTCAACGGTTGCGAACGGAAGGCCGACGGGCGGACGTCCTTCATGCCAACAATGTTTTGGCCCATGTGCCGGACCTCAACAGTTTCGTGGCGGGTCTGCGGCTGGCGATTAAGGACCAAGGTTGGATCGTCATCGAGGCCCCCTATGCCAAGGACATGATAGACCACGGCGAGTTTGACACGATCTATCACGAGCATGTTTTCTATTTCACGCTGACGGCACTGGATCGATTGTTCCGTCGGCATGATCTGCTCATTCACGACGTGGAGCGTCTGCCAATCCACGGGGGCAGCCTGCGGCTGTTGGCAACGCCATGGAGTTTGAATCCGACCGTCCAACCCTCGAGCAAAGTTAAGCGGTTGTTGGATGAAGAAGCCCGCTGGGGCGTTGCGGACGTCTCTTTTTATCGTCAATTTGGCCAACGCGTGGAAGCCTTGAAAGGCTCGCTGCGCCACTTGCTGGCAGATCTCAAGCAGTCGGGCAAGCGCATCGCGGCCTATGGAGCCGCCGCCAAGGGCAGCACCTTGCTCAACTACATGGGCATCGGCAAGGAAACGCTCGACTTCGTCGTCGACCGCAGCATTTACAAACAAGGCCGCCTCATGCCAGGGGTGCGCGTGCCCATTATGGCCCCCGAGCAACTCCTGGAAAAGCAGCCGGACTTCGTGCTGCTGCTGACCTGGAATTTTGCCGACGAGATCATCCAGCAACAAACGGAATATCGCCGGCGCGGCGGACGCTTCATCGTTCCGATCCCTCATTTGCGGGTGGCGTGAGATCGCTTATGCGCTTCAGCGAATTGGCTTTGCCTGGCGTCTGGCTCATCGAGATGGAACTCCATTGCGATGATCGCGGTTACTTTGCCCGCACCTGGTGCCGGGAAGAGTTCGAGCGTCATGGACTCTGTCCCGATCTGGCGCAGTGCAGCGTTTCCTTTAATCGCAAACGGGGCACCCTCCGCGGCATGCATTTTCAAGCAGCTCCGCATGAGGAAACCAAACTCGTTCGGTGCTTGCACGGCGTGATTTATGACGTCGTCCTCGATCTGCGACCCGATGCACCGACCTGGGGACGATGGTTGGCCGTGGAGCTATCCGCTCAGAATCGCTCGATGATTTACATCCCGCATGGATGCGCCCATGGCTTCCAATCCCTGACGGATGGCGCCGAAGTGCAATATCAAATCTCGACCCCCTATCGCCCTGAGTCGGCTCAAGGGGTGCGCTGGAACGACCCAACTTTTGCCATACGCTGGCCGATGCCCGAGGAGGCCATCCTATCGGATCGCGATCGGCACTTTCCCCTTTGGCCCGAACATCCTCGAAATCTCTCCCGTTGGACACGGAGGGCAGGATAATGGCACAGCTTCGTTATCGTCTCATTCGACCGAGCGACCGAGCCAGCCTGGCTGAACTCTATCGGGAGCATTATTGGCGACCCCAATGCGTCCTCATGGACCCGGTGCTTTACCATTGGCAATTGGAGCAACCCCCTGAAAGCAAACGCAAGGGGGGCGATCAATCCATCGTAGCCGTGGATGAGCACAACCGGGTCGTGGCGGCTCTGTCGATGTTTCCGATGAGCGTATGGGATCGAGGATCGGAACGGTCCGGCGTGCAACTGATTAGTTGCCTCAATCATCCCGACGTCCGCGGTCAGGGCGTCGGGACCCGTATTGTGGAAATGATGTGCGAACGCTACGCATTCCGCATGGGCCGTTCCCTTTCCCCTGCTTCACAGTCGGTTTATGCGAAGTTCGCTTTTCGTTACATGCAGCATGCGATGCGCTGGCTGGCCATTCTCGACGCTCAGCGGGCGGAGGAATTGGTCATCGAACCGCATGAACTGACGAGCAAAAGGCTGAAGGCACGGGAAATCCCGCGACTGTCCCCGCGCCCTTATCAGGTGAGCAATCGCCCACCCACGGGCGCCGCCAACCTCACCTGGAAAGTCCTCCGCTCAGCCACGACGTTTGCGCGCACTCCCGACTATTTAGTTTGGCGGTACACCCTCCATCCTATGCTCCGATATCGCTTCATCACGTTGGGCGAAGCCTATCAGCCGGATGGTTTGGCCGTGGTCCGCTGCGAAAAAGTCAGCGGCCGACCGGGCCACGTGCTCAGAATCTTGGAGTTCATCGCCGACGAAGAGCATCAAGTGGCTTTGGCCCGGGCCGTTTTCGATTACGGCCGCGAACAGGGTTGCAGTTACGCTGATCTCTTCGGCATGTCGGAACGCTTTGTCGCTGGCTTCTTGGCGGCGGGTGGTTTTCACTGGCAAGAGGATCATCTTCGCCTGCCGCACTTGCTCCAGCCTTGGGATGCCCACGACGCCCCGCCCGGCTGGCTCTTTTCAGGCCCTCGTGATCCCATCACCGGTATCGCCGCCACGGATAACTTGGCCAATTTTTACGTCGGTCGCGGGGATGGCAACATGGATTGGCCCTCCTGGGCGACGGTCCAGGCAACCTTGGACGCCCAAGCGGCTTAAACAAGGAGTACACGATGTCTCGTCCTGCTCAAATCCCTGGCAACGGTGTGACTTTGGCCGCACCGCCCAAGCCGCCCACGCCCCGGTTCCGCTCCCTGAGCCGGGATTGGCTGGAAGAATCGAGCCGGCATGGCTATTCCTACAATTTCACGTGGATGGGGCGGCCCATCATTCAATATCCTCAAGACATCCTCGCCATGCAGGAACTCATCTGGAAAGTCCAACCGCGCTGGATCGTCGAAACCGGCATCGCTCACGGCGGCTCCCTGGTCTTCAGCGCATCGATCTTGCAGTTGGTGGCCGGACCAGGCCGCGTCTTGGGAATCGACATCGACATTCGGCCGCACAACCGGGCCGCCATTGAAGCCCACCCCATGGCCCACCGCATCGAGATGCTGCAAGGTTCATCCATCGATGAGGCCGTGGTCCAACAAGTGCGGCAACGCATCGTCGGCGAAGCGCCGATCATGGTGGTCCTGGATTCGAACCACACCCACGACCACGTGCTGCGGGAATTGGAACTGTATTCTCCGCTGGTCACGCGGGGTAGTTATCTCGTCGTTTTCGATACTGCCGTGGAGGATCTCTCCCCGGACTTGTTCCAGGATCGTCCATGGGGCGTTGGCAATAATCCCAAAACCGCCGTGCAGCAGTTTCTCCAGAATTCAAACCGCTTCGAGATCGACCGTGAATTGGAAAATCGCTTAATGGTGAGCGCCGCGCCCAGCGGCTACCTCCGCTGTATCGATGATTGATCGTAAGACCGGCGTCGAGGGTCAACCAGCGCGTGCCAAGCTGCCATCAAGAGGAGTAGGTTATGTCTACCGTGCGACGCATTCCAGTCGCTGGCCCTTGGATCACGGAAAAGGAAGTGGCCTACGTAGCCGAGGCCGCGCGAACCGCTTGGTATGAGCATGCCAACGATTTTCATGCACGCTTCGAAAAAGCCTTCGCGGCTCACCTGGGCATGAAACACGCCATTGCTTTGCCAAGCTGCACCTCGGCCATCCACCTGGCCCTGGTCGCCTTGGGGATCGGCCCCGGGGATGAGGTGATCGTGCCGGAATCCACTTGGATCGCCTCAGCCGCTCCCATCCATTACGTCGGCGCTCGGCCCCTTTTTGCCGACGTTGACCCGGTGACCTGGTGCATCGACGCGGCCAGTTGCGCCAAGTTGATCACGCCTCGCACCAAGGCCATTATTCCCGTGGACCTCTACGGCGGCATGCCCGATTGGGATGCCCTCACCGCTCTGGCCAAGCAACATCAACTTGCCATCATCGAGGATGCCGCCGAGGCCATCGGCGCCGCTTATCACGACCGCCCCGCGGGAAGTTTCGGCGACGTCGGCGTGTTCAGTTTTCACGGTTCGAAAACCCTCACCACGGGCGAGGGTGGCATGCTCGTGACCAACGACGACTATATCCGCGATTGCGTGCTCAAGCTCCGCGATCACGGCCGCATCTCGGGGCCAAAGCAATTCTGGAACGGGGAAATCGCCTTCAAATACAAAATGAGCGCCATGCAGGCCGCGCTGGGATTAGCCCAATTGGAACGAATCGATGAACTGATGCACCGCAAGCGGCAAATTTTTACTTGCTATCGCGAGCAACTTCTGCGTCATCCAGGCATTCAACTGAATGCGAAACCGGAGGGCACCACTCATGGCTATTGGATGGTGACCGCCATCTTCGATCCACAATACGGTCGAACCAAGGAAGAATGGATGCAAGAGCTGCACGTTCAGGGCATCGACAGCCGTCCCTTTTTCTATCCCCTCAGCTCGTTGCCTGCCTATCAGAAGGAGCCAAGTGCTCAAGGCGCACAGCAGCGGAATCCCGTGAGTTATTATCTAGGCACGTATGGCCTGAATCTGCCATCGGCCATGAATTTGACGCCAACCCAGATTCAATTGGTCTGCTCCGCGATCGACAAACTCATCGAAGCGAAGCCGCAAAAACGTGCCGCATAACAACCAGAGGCCTGTCTGAAATCTTCCATACTGCAGACTCCGGGACCATACATCCTCTCAGTATTTCCCAAATTGCGCCGCTTACGTTGATTTGGCCTTCATGGTCAAGTTGCGCGACTTGTCCGCCGATAACGAGATTAAGGGTTGCATCGTCCATGAGGCCAACCGACAAGGGGAGCGGCATGTCGTTTTGCCCGATGATAGGTCAGATCCTCAGGCTTGGTCTGGTGGGGCTCCTGCTCACGACGGGTTCCTTGCAGCTCCGCGCGGGGCAGCCGCCCTGTGAGTTCTGGCTGCAATTGCTGAACAGCGACGCGGCCAGTGTTCGGCTGGCTGGGGTCGTGCAGATCTCGCAATGGGCGGGCCTCGAGCTGCCTCCCGACGAACGGTTGCAAGGGACCTTGCTGATTCCGAAGCTGACCGCGCTCATGGAGGATGACCACCGCGAGGTGCGTTTGGCCAGCGTCCGGGCATTGGGACGGCTTGGCATCGAAGCTGCCGCTCTTTTTCCCTCTTTTCAAAAAGCCCTTGAGTGTTCCGACCGAGAACTCCGCCAAATCACTCTCGAAGCGGTGATTCGCTACCTCATGGACAACGCTCGCTCCGTACAACTCTCCACCGGCGCCTCTCGGCCGCGGATTGTCAGTCAATTCATGCAGGATGCAGCCGACTTGGCTCCGCTGCTGGCTAGTAGTTTGCATGACGCCGATCCCGCGGTCCGTTGGACGGCGCTATCGGGTTTGGAAAATTTGCTCCTGCGCACACAAACCCTGTTCCCGGGCCACACTCGCCATCCAACGCCAGGACTGGCCAATGCGGACACGAGGCGGAAGTTGATTCAATGGGTGGGGGAATGGACGACCTTGGCGACCGCGCTTGTCCCGAGGGTCAAAGCGGGTTCCCTGTCAGAGCGGCTCCTCGCCGTTCGCGTTCTGGAAGTGCTGGCGGATTGGGCGATGGACTTCGACCGCGAAAGCCAAGCGCTGGGGCTTGTGGGGGAAGAAAAACAGGCATGGCAAGCACGCCTTCGCGAAGTCTATCAATCGCTGCCAGACCTGTTTGAGGACTTGGAAACGTCTCCCGTGCGCTTGCAATTGGGCGTCTTGGCCGTGTTGGAAGCGATGGATCATCATTCCGCTCACGTTCGCGAACAGGTACAGCCTTTCCTCAGGCATCCGCAACGGTTCGTTCGCTGGGCGGCCCTGCGAACACTGGCCAAATGGGGCGCCCCTCGGCAAAGTGAAGAATGGCAGCGCGTCGTGATCTTGCTTGAGGATGCGGACGTGGACGTTCGCCAGGCGGCCTCGCGGACGCTGCTCTTCTGGGTGGCCGATCAGGAATCCTCGACCGTCGGTCCAGCCTTCGTTATGAAGGGTGAAGCCATGCATGGCAACATGGAAGCCTCGATGCTCATGCTCATGCATCCCCTGATGCGCATCGTCAGCCAAGGCGAGCCTGAACAGCAAGAAGCCGCCCTGGCCACGCTCGGCTGGTTGGGTCGAGATGCCTACCCCGCGCACAGCGTTTGCCTGCGGGCCTTGCAATCGGCGGAGCCGCGCATCCGCAAACTGATCCCCGACGTGCTTGTGAAGATTGCGCCGCTGGATCCAGAAACGGGACGAGCCCTCGAAGCCGCGTTAACTGATGCTGACGACGAAGTGAAAACGGCGGCCGCTCATGCCCTGCTCCGCTGGCGCGAACGGCAAAAATAATGGTCTGTTTACAGGCTTGAGCCATGGGCGCCGGTTCAGAGGCCAGTGTTGGGGACGGTTGAACCTTAAATGCTGCCAACCGAGCGGCCCACCATCGCCTTCTCATCCAATACAAGCCGAGCCCACGCGACGACCCCGCCCGTTATGGCATCAGCCCCATGCCGCAACCAAGGACGCTGCAGATTGGCGCGCTGCGATCAAGCCCTTTTTTTAGGCCAGAAGCGACTGCAGGGTCGTTGATGGAAAGTGGCGTTTAACCGGGTTCCCCCATTAGAGCCATTGGTCGGCCAGTTCAGCCACGCCTAAGCGGTAACCGAATTGACGATGCTCTTCTTCAAAATGGGGATGAGTGCAGTGGATGTGCTCGGCTTCGGTCAAGATGCGCATCTCATCATCGCGAGGAATGCGATGTTCTCGCAAGATGGCTTCGAAGGGCCGCAACTGCGGCGCGTAAACATAGAGCAATTTGTGCTCATCGAAATGGACTTCGATTTTGCGTTCTTCATTCAGGACGGCCAGGCCCGTGCAGCCATCGTTGAGCAAAATGTCCTCGAACTCCAAGCAATGGCTGATCAGGATGGGCAGATCAATCCCCTCGCGCTCGGATTCAATGAGACCGTCCACGATTTCCTGGTCGTGGCTGGATTCGAGAATGATATCGACCATCGGCCCCAACGGTTCGAGCAAAGCCAGGAAGACGTCCATCAGATGCTCACGACTGACCGAGGCAGTCAGCACGGGGAGGCGATGGCCTCTGGAGCCATCCCGATGGGTTTGAATGCGATAGGCCTGGCGAGGATGAACGCCGTGAGTTAACCCCGGCCGAATGGCCGCGGTTAAGCGGAATGAGCCAAATCGATCTCGGGCAAGGTGGCGTGACATCTGGTTGGCATCCATGACCACGATGTACTCCTTCAGTGTAAACGTCGCTTGGACGTACCTTGAATAGTATAGCCCTGCCGTTGCTGCTCTTGTAGCTGTACAGAGCTATTTCGCCTGAAACCGGGGCGGTAAGATAGGGAATTTTGTGGTCCTAAATGGGTTATTTCCCAAGGAGATACCACGAGTGACTATCGAGAGGAATATGTCCAAGATTCCGATAGCACCTTGGGGCGATCCATTCGGCACATTCCGAAACTTCGCTAACTTGGTATCGAAATTCGCCTCTTTTTTGCTTGCTTTCACCACGAACGGATGTTCGAGCGGTTATCCTGGAGCATGGATGTTGTCTGGCGGTCAGCATGGAGGGCGAACATGAAGACAGACCATCAAACCACCCTGGCTTGGAGCCGAGGCGCTTGGACGATTTTGCTCTTGCTCAGTCTGTGCCTCGCGGTCCAATCCGCTTCGCCTGCTGCCCCCCCTGTCGCTCATCCAGCCTTATCCAAAAAGGACACTCCGCCTCTTAAGGACACTTGGGAAGCCGCTTTTCTGGACGGCGTCCACGTCGGCCACGTTCATCGGCTGTTCCGCGAGATTCACGTCAACTCGAATCTGCTTGTGGAGAGCAGCGTGGAGATGGACCTTGCTTTTCGACGCCATCGCCAGCCCGTTCGCTGGCACTCGATCCATGCCACCCACGAAACCCCAAGCGGTCGTTTGTTGACGTTTATTTTGCAAGAAGGCGTGGGGACCCAGCAACGACTCTATCGCAAAGGTCGCGTGGAGGATCAGAAGCTGATTTGGACCACGCAAATGGGCCAGCGGCCAACCACGGAAAAGCAGTTGGCGTTGAAGGAAAGCGTTCTCGGACTGTATGCACAAGAAGTGCTGCTCGCTCATCGCGCCCGATCCCTCAAACAAGTGCAAATTCATCGGTTCGAACCGGTCTTCGATTCCGTCCTGCCTGTCCAAATCAAAATTCTGGAATCGGAAACTACAATGCTCCTCGATGGCCAAAAGCCATCGTTGCTCAAAACCGAATGGCGAACCCATGGCGTTTCGGAGCAAGATGCTCCGCCGGAGTGGATTTGGGTGAACGAGGAAGGCGAATGCGTCAAGCGGCAAACCCGCCTTCCCCTTCTCGGCGAGTTAACCTGCTACCGCACTTCCGAACAGCGCGCCAAAAGCGGACTGGCCTCGGCGAAATTAGACATCGGACAGAGCAGTCTCTTTCCATTAGACCGTCCATTGCCAACGGCACGACAACTCAAGTCGGCCACCTATCGCGCCACGCTCATCGGCTTCGAGGACGTTGTCAAGGCGTTCCCAAGCGATGGTTTTCAAGAGGTGCGGAAAGTGGGAGAGCAACAGGTGGAGATCCGCGTTCAAGGGTGGCGCAAGCCGGAAGCGGCCCCCGTCTTTGGCCGGAAGGATTCCTCCCAGCCCCCGCTTGAGTATCTAAAAAGCAATGAATGGATCACGTCTCAAGACGCTCGCGTTCAGCAGCTCGCAAGGCTGGCCAGCGGCACGGAGATCGACCTCTGGCAGAAGGCCGTGCGCATCGAACGCTGGGTGCATCAAAACATGAAGAGTTTTCAAACCACCGAAGGATTCGCCACAGCGTCCGAAGCCGCTCAAACCCTTGCTGGGGACTGCAAGGGCCACGCAGTCCTGGCCGCGGCGATGTGCCGCGCCTCCGGTGTGCCCAGCCGCATCGTGATTGGGCTTGTGTATGTGCCCCGAGAAAAGGCCATGGGGTTTCATATGTGGTTGGAGGTCTGGATCGATGGCCATTGGTTTGCCTTGGATCCCACCCAAGGGCTGGGCGGCGTGGGCGCGGATCATATCAAGGTGATCGATCACCATTTGAACGATCAAGGTTCCTTCACGCCGATGCTGCACGTGGCCCGGTTGGCCGGTAAAATGCAATTGGAAGTGCTTTCCAGCGGCCTGGAGGGACGATAACGGCACGCTTCGCGGGCCGACCGATGGAAATCCTTGCTCGATTGACGTAGGATGGTCATTATTAATGCCTGGCCGGCTTCTCCAGGGGGGAAATGGAGACAGCCGCGGCCGGGCCCCTTTCGAAACGCCCAACGCTCAGGGGGTTCCGTGTTTCGAGCCGCCTTCACTCGTGCCCGACAATACCTGTATTACGATGCCCCGGCTGTGTGGAACACGCGGATCACGTCCTTCCTTTTGGCCTTGCTCACGGTCGTCGGCCTGTGTTTGATCGGGCTAATGCTGGAATTGATGGCTTATCAGGGCGTTCTACAACCCGGCAAGGAAGAGGCGGTCAAGGCGTGGGCCAACCAATGGCTTGCCCCTGAAAGCCGTCAGGAATTCCTGCAGCAAGCCGATCAGGGATACGGCTTGGTCGCCTTGGCCATTCGCCGGTCCGACGCCTGGTACGCCGATGTGTTTTCCTCCATCGCAGCCCATATGAGCTGGACGCGCAACAACGCTTCCTATCTCAACGGCTTGACGATCCTGCTACTCTTATGCGCCTGCCTATATGCCGCATTGCGGTTCAATCTGGTCCACGCCGCGGCCCGAGCTTCTCTCAGCGCGTCGCAGCGGCTTCGGCGGGCCATTTATCAGCACAATCTCCGCGTGGGACGAATGGCGTTGCCCGGTTTCCACCGCGGCGATGCCTTGAGTTCGTTCACCCGGGACCTTGAAGCGGTTCAAGAGGCCTTCTATCGCTGGCTGACAGTGACCTACGTTGAGCCTTTGCGTTTTCTCTTGGCTTTGGGCTTTGCTTTGCTCTTGGACTGCAGCGATGGCTTTCCTTGGTTAACGATCACGTTCGTCATGCTCGGCCTCTTCTTGTGGCTGATGGGAAGGGAGTTGGGCCACTCCCTGCGCCGACGCGAACGGCAACGAGCCACTCAGGCTTCGGAAGACATGGCCGCCATGCAGGAAGCGCTGCAAATGGCTCGATTGATCAAGGCCTTTGGCATGGATCGATTCCAACAACGGCGCATGGAGCGATTGCTCGAGCAATATAACCAACACATGCGGCAACGCTATCTATTGAGAGGATGGTATCAGGTGGCGTTGACCCTGCTCATCACCGCCTCGCTATGCATCCTGGGGTATGCGATTGGGTGGAATTTGCTCAACGACAATCTCTCCTGGCCGCGCACCCTCACGATGATCATCGCCTTTGTCAGCATGGCGCTTCCCTTCCAACGACTGCTGCACCGGCAGCAAAAAGTCCAGGTCGCGGAACGGGCCGCCACGACCCTTTTCAAATTCCTGGATACGGAGGACGATGTGCGCCAGGTCGTAGGCGCGGAATGCCTGCCCTCGATCGCACAGGCCGTTGAGTTTGACGACGTGAGCTTGACGCTTCCTGGCCACGCTAAACCCATCCTGAGTCAAATCACGCTGCGCATCCCGGCTGGCGAGCGATGGGCTGTGATCGGACAGGACGAAATCGGCAAACACGCCCTGGCTTACCTGTTGCCGCGCTTCCTGGACCCCACTTCGGGTGAAATCCGCATCGACGGATTTAAACTCCCGAAGCTCACTTTAGAGAGCATTCGCGCCCAAATCGGCATGGTGATGCAATCGGATTTGACCTTCAGCGATACCGTCACCGCCAACATCGGTTGCGGGGATCCGAATTATACATTGCCGCAAATCATGGATGCGGCCAAGGAAGCTCACGCCCATCAGTTCATCAGCTCGCTGCCGCAAGGTTATGACACCATCATTGGCGAATGGGGGCATCCCTTGACCTTGGGCGAACAATATCGCATCGCCTTGGCCCGCGTTATTCTCCGCAATCCCAACCTCGTCATCATCGAGGAACCGCCGTCAGGAAGCCTGGACGAAGCCACCAAGTCCTTCCTCGACGACACCATGTCCCGCTTCCTCGAAAAACGCACGGCTCTTTTCCTGGCTCATCGTTTATCCACCATCAAGAACGCTGATCGGCTGGTGCTCATCCATCAAGGTCAACTGGATGCCATGGGTCATCATGAAGACCTGATTCACATCAGCGAACGCTACCGCCACCTGCTGTATTTGGAATATCATGTCTTTGCAGGCCATGGAGACGGAGATTAAAATCCCTCATGCCAAGATGACGCCGCGGGCATCTACCTAAAACCAAAGAGATGACTTCAACTACCGCCACCTATCGCGGCCGCCACTTTGCCTCGGGCGAGTGGGTCGACCTCCTCGTTCAAAAAGGTAGGCTGATTGGCCTCCAACCCGCCGGTCGCGAGGAACCCGCCGAGCAGGCCGATTGGCTAGCGCCCGCCTTTTTTGATCTGCAAATCAATGGCGGGGGCGGCATCGGCTTCACGTCGTCCGCGCTTGACGTGGACCGCATCCGCCTGGCCGTGCAACTCAATCAGAGCCATGGCGTCGCGGCCTTTGTCCCCACGGTCGTCACCCACGACCGCAACGTCATGCAGCATGCGTTTCAACAATTGTCACGCGCCCGAGAAACAGACGCCGAACTGGCTCGGGCGATGCCGCTATTTCACATGGAAGGCCCTTTCATTTCCTCTCTCGATGGACCGCGCGGAGCCCATCCCGCCGCCCACGTTCGGCTACCGGATGAAACCGAGTTTCAAATATTGCAAGAGGCCGCGGGTGGAGGCATTGGATTAGTGACCGTGGCACCGGAAGTGCCCGGTGCGCTGCCCTTTATCGAGCGGCGAACCAAGGAGGGCATCGTGGCAGCGATTGGGCATTCTGCCGCGGAACCGACGATCATTCGCGATGCCATCCAGGCAGGTGCTCAACTCAGCACCCATCTGGGCAACGGATGTCCGAAAGTGCTCCCGCGCCATCCTAATTTGCTTTGGGAGCAATTGGCGGCGGATGAACTAATGGCCAGCTTGATCACGGACGGCCATCATCTGCCATGGTCCCTGGTTCGCTGTTTCATCCGCATGAAGACGCCCGAGCGCATCATCATCACCTGCGACGTCAGTGAAATGGGCGGCCTCCCACCAGGTCGCTACGGTCAATGGGATCAAGCGATCGAAGTGCTTCCCGAAGGCAAAATCGTGTTGTCCCATCAAGGCATCTTGGCTGGGTCGTGGAGTTTCACCGACGCGTGTGTTAGCCGATTGGTCGCTTCGGGGATTGTCCGTTTGGAGCAAGCGATCCGCATGGCGTGTCACCAGCCAAGGCAGTTGTTGAAACAACCCGTTCCGAACTGGGCGTCCGGGGAAGCTGCCGATTTCCTAATGTTGAAGGATGCTCCCAATGGTGGTTTCGAATTGCAGGCTACCTATGTGGCTGGCCGTCGGCAAGAACCTCCGCAAAACGCCGCATGGGCCGACTGAAGGCCAGATGGCCAAGTTCGTTCGGCTTCAGCCAGCGATGAGCCGAGTAAAAAGCGGATTGCCACGTACCGTTAACGGCTTCAACGTGCCACGCTTGAAACGTGATGGTGAAACGGGTGACGGCGTGTCGAATGCCTATCCCTTTTCGCCATTTCCTGCCCGCCAACCCGGTTAGCGTTCGCAATTGTAGTCGATGATGGGCCAAGGATCGATGGTTCCTGAGGGTGCATTCCCATTGAGGAAACTCCCACATGTTGGCCCATCGAACCTTATCTGGCCGCCGAACGACCAAAACCCTACCCTTTTTGAACACCATGGCCATGGCGGTATGCAGAGGGGTCGATTTGGTCGCTGGAGTTGACACGGGGATCTGATCTTGAAGCCCAAGTTCAAGCGACCCGCAACCACGCCGCAGAGGGCAATTCGTGCAGTCAGGTTGCCTGGGTTTGCACACCTGTTGACCAAGCTCCATCAACGCTTGATTGAAATCACCCACGGCTTTCTTGGGCAAGAGGCGTTCCGCCGTCGACCATAACCAGTCCTGCGTCTGTTTGGCTTTAAGCGGTTTCCGCCAGGCCAACCATCGGCACAAGACCCGCGCAACATTGCCATCGACGACGGGCAGGCGGCGATCAAATGCTTGCGACAACACGGCGCCCAGCGTGTACCGCCCTACTCCCGGAAGTTGAGCGAACAAGTCCTTTTCGTTGGGAACGCGCCCATCATGATGTTGCATCAACCATTGGGCAGCGCGGTGCAGGTGCATGGCTCGGCGATAGTAGCCCAGACCTTCCCAATGTTTGAGAACATCATCGACGCTAGCCTCGGCCAAGGCGCGTGGATGGGGAAAACGCTGCATGAATCTTTCAAAGTAGGGGATGACGGTTCGGACTTGCGTTTGCTGAAGCATGACCTCGCTGACCCAAATCGCGTAGGGATCGCGCGTGGTTCTCCATGGCATGGGTTGAGCGTGGCGTCGAAACCAGGAAAGCAAACCGCGACGAAGCCTGGAAAGCTCCGTCGCGGTGAAAGAATGTGAAGCAGCGGAATCGTTCATGGACGCTTAGGGCCGAGGCCGCCGCATGTATTTGTCGAGAATGGCCTTGGCGGCATCCGACGTCGCACGCGAGTCAGGGACTTTTTGTTTGACCTTGGTGTCAGGCTTGGTTTCGGAGGATTCGGATGCGGACGCTTCCATGTTTTCTTTCATTTCCTCGGTCTCATCCTTGATCGGCTGCATGATGGTCGTACCCGCAGGAATGTTTGCTGCTTTGGCGCTTTCATCCCCTTCCAGGTTGAAGAGCAGTTCGGCAATGTCATCTTCTTCCGTGGATGCCGTCGGCGAAGTTGGCAATTTCTTCAAGGCCGGGTTGCTGCCCGATCCCGTCGGCACGCCAGCGAGTTTCTTTTGCGTGTTCGTGTCCGAGAGGGTAACGTTCAATTTGTCAGAAACGGTATCCGCATTCGAGGGCGTCGCAGGGGTGGGAATCAACTTCACGCGAAAGCAAAGCGGCCCCAGCTTGAGTTCGTCGCCATCCTTGAGTTCAGCTTCACCCTTGATTTGGACTTGGTTGATTAACGTGCCATTGGTGCTGCCGAAATCTCGAACATAAACCTGCTCGCCTCGGACCAAAATGGCACAATGCCGCTTGCTCACAAGCGGGCTAGCTGGCCTTAATTGACAATCGGGATCGCGACCAATCAAGAAGTGCGTTTGTCGGATCGGGATTTCCTTTCCAGCCGGATTCCCTTGTGAAACCACCAAGCTCAACTTCATGAGTTTTCCATGCTCCTTCGATGTTAGAGGCCTGCGTGGGAGCTTGTCATCGGATTGAATTTAGGCCCGAACGCCTTTGACCCATTACATCCATGCACTCGAAATGGCTCACAGATCGAGTCACTTTTTACGATGCAATAAAATTACCCTAATCACCACGATACCTTAACTCGTTCACCATCTCAAGTGCAAGGATAAAATTCTTTTCTAAGCCGATGCTCGCCAGCCCTATGTCATTTCGTAATCTTTCCTAAAAGACGACCTTGAAAAACCGCACGATGTTTCAACACGGGCAAGGGCTTAAGGCTGATCAAATGGTCATTTCCCAACCCGTGGCGGTCAGTTCGATCACTGAAGGGTTGTACCGCATGAGCACCAAACCATTCGAAGTCGTGATCGTGGGCGGAGGGTGCGCGGGGTTAAGCGCGGCCATTGGACTGGCCAAACTTGGCGTTCCCGTGGCCGTGGTGGAAGCAGCCGTTTATCCAGGAGCCGAGAATTGGTCGGGGTGTGTTTATTTTTGTGAAAATCTGGTTCAGCCCGAATTGTTAGGCCGCGACGGCATGGCGCAACTGGCATGGGAGCGCAGGCTCGTTCGACGCGGCGCTATGGTGGGCAACGGGCATGGTTTATTTGGCGTCAGCTTCGACGATCCTGATTGTTTCCGGCATTGCTACACCGTGCTCCGGCCGGTTTTCGATCATCACCTGGCGGAATTAGCACAGCAACAGGGAGTCGTGCTATTCAATCAGACCACGGCTGAGAGCTTCATCCGCGATGGCAAGAGAATCATAGGCGTGGCCACACAGCGCGGGCCTCTCTACGGCAAGCTGGTGTTCCTGGCCGAGGGGGATGCCTCGCATCTGGTCAGCCGAGAGGGTTATGAACGAATCCCCCTGGATCAAAAGCAGCCCAAATTCCTGCACGGCATCAAGCAAGTCATGCGCATGCCTGCGGCAGCGCTGGAAAGGAATTTCGATCTCAAGCCCGGAGAGGGGGCAGCCTATGAAATCATTCTGCGCAATGCCAAACTCCATGGGCGATCCTTGCACCTCAACATGGGCGGCTTCATTTACACCAATCATTCAAGCCTCTCCATGGGACTGGTGCTGCCTGCAGAGCATCTCCACGATCACTTCGCCGGCGATCCCCATTTGCTATTAGAATGGTTCGAGCATTTGCCCGACTTGCGGTCCTGGTTCCGCGATGGCGAGCGCGACGTCTTTGGCGCCAAGCTGATCCGCGGGGGCGGACCTAGGGAATTCCCTCAGATGGTGGATCATGGCCTGGCCATCGGCGGTGCCGCCACGGGCCTCGGCGTCGATTTCCCCTACCCCAATTACACAGGCCCAGCCACGCGCATGGGGCTTGAGCTGGTCCGTGCGGTTCGTCGCATCCGCGAGCTTAAAGGCAGCTACTCCGCCAGTGAATTGCATGAACATTATCTTACCCCCCTGAAAAAGACGCGCTATTGGCGGGACGCTGAATTCCTGCGCGATTGGCCCGGATATGTGGAGTCCACGAAGTTCTTCTTCGATCAGCAAGTGGACTTGATCTTGGGTGCAGTACAAACCTTAACGGCCAAGGATGCCACGGAGCACGACAAACTGACACAGGCGGCGCGCTGGCTCAGTATGGACGGGTTCGCCGATGAAGCACATTCATCCATCTCCGCCGATCTCAAGCATCTCGAGCAAGCGCTGCCGATCAAGAAGGTTTTCCAGCGGCCCCCCTGGCCATTGTTATTGGTCGAAGGTTGGCTCCATTTAGTGGGACAACTGACGGGTTTAAAAAAGGCCGACACGGCTCGCGGCCAGGTCCGGTATCACATCAGCTTTCAAGGCGACGACACGGTTGGCAAACAACTACCCGCCGCTGTGCAAATTTTGATGGATCGATTTAAACCAGGTCTGGCCATGGCCGCCTGGGAAATCTACGGCAATGACGACACGCCCTTGCCTCAAAAAATCAATCGCTCCTTGCAAAAACTGACGCGGCATCTGCCCTGGGATGCTCTCTTCCGATTGGGTTGGAAGGTACTGCCCACTTTCTGGAAGGTCATGAAGGAGCGTTGGTCTCTCACGAACCGCACCAGCCAAAGGTCAGCCGCAAGTGAAAACACCGGAGTTGACGCATTGGTTCAACCCGATCTCACGCCCTGGGTCGCATCGGCACATCAAAAGTGGGAGGATCGGCTCGGCAAATTAGGTTATTTTCCGGATCGTCGCTCCCACATTCACGTCCTTTGGCCTTGGCAGTTGACTGACAAAGGGAAAGTAACCGAAGCCGGCCTGTGGCACGTCTGTCCGGCACATGTGTATGAAGCCCGGACCAATCCCCTGGGGCAACTGCAAATCGTGGTCAATCACGAAAATTGCATCAAATGCGAAACCTGTTGGCGGACCAGCGACCTGGTCGATTGGGGTCGGGATGGACTTCATCGCTTCATCTATGCCGTCCAAACCCCGGCGGCGGTCAAGCTCATCGCCGCCAGGGAGAGTCAAGACTATCAGGAACCTCGGCTGCCTGAAGCAGAGTTGAATGGTTTCATCGCTTCTCCTCCCAATCCAGATCCGATAATGGGTGGCCATCCTCATGACGCGATGCCGAGGGGCGGTAAAGTCAGTTCACTGATCGACGCCTTGGATCAGCAGCTCACGCATTTCGCCGCTTCGCTGGGTGCGGAACCCCGCACCATCGACACGGCTCGCGCTGACTACCTCCATCGATTGGCGAAGTGGCTGCACCACACGGCCGTTCGATTACGGCATGCTTTTGAAGACGCTGATGGATTGCAAGTCTCCATCAATTCCCAAGAGCCTCCATCAAAGTGGATGGATTGGCTCTCTGATCTCGTTCAACGCATGGAGCAGATGCAAACCCGGATCAAGGAAAAGCGCTTTGCCTGGGCAGCCAGCGAGTGCCGCCACGTGCAGCAACATCATTTGCATCATCTCAAGGCCCATATACGAGGTTCGACCAGCGACGCCACGGCCCATGCCTCGACTTCTGGCAGCGAGTTTAACGAAGTGGTTATCCGCATTCGTCGACGAGCCCAAACCGCGCTGTTGCCGTGGAAGGAACGATTGGATGAGGTTTGGGGCCCTTATTTGTGGAGAGAATTGGATTTAGGCCATCCATTGACGCCCCCCCAAAACGACGCCTTGGCGGAAAGTCTCGGCCTGATTCCGCCAATTGACACATTGAACCTCGAGGAATCCCTCCACCCCGCCATCCGCAAGGAAATCCTGGCGGAATTAGGACGGCGCGACCCCTCTCTTGGCTATCGATTGGCACATCAACTTTGGGTAAGGGATGCGATCGCGCTTTTTGGCGGCAGCAGCTTGCAAATGACGTTCGAATCTCTCCAGCAGCGTCGCCAATGGTCGGCCCTGATCATGGTGGAGGACGCAGCAACGGGAGCCAACCCGCTTCGCGGTGAGGCACTGATGCTTCCCCTTGTCGATGCGTATTTGATCTGTGTGGGCGATCGACTCTATTGGCAAACCAGGGAAGAATTGGGCGATCGGCTACAGCCCCTATCCGGACTGGGCCTACGAGGCACTCCTCTGTGCCGCATTGATCTAGATGGCATTTCCCTGCCCTCGGAACATGTCTCGGTGGATGCCAAGACATTGCAGACCGTGGCACGCCTTCTTCAACAAACCGACCTGTTGGCTTTGGGATTGGGCATGGCGGAGCAGTTGACCCTGCGCTGCACGCAGCACGCCGCCAGTCGAGTTCAATTCCCGGGCCTGTTCCATGATGAACGCAGCCGCGATACGATTGGCAAGTTCGGCGCCGTGAAAAAGATGCTGGCCGAGATGGGCGCCCACCGATTCATGATTGAGACCCTTTGCTACCGCCTTTCGCCGAGAAATTGGCACGCCGCGACGCAACATCGACTCACCCTGGCCAAGGCCATCGCGGCACTATGTCTGGGAACAGCACCTGGTAGTTTGTCTTACAATGCGGGGCAAATCTTCGGCGGCACGGGATACTCCGAGGACGACATCTTGTCGAAATATTACCGCGACGCGGCGGCCTGGCGCTTCCTCGCTTGCGATAGCCATCGTGCCATGTTCGACCACGGCAGAAACCTCCAAAACGCGAGTCTGGTCGAGCATGAACCTGAACTGACGCGGTCCATTCAGGGCGATCCCTTCATCGAATCCGCGTGGCGGGAAATCGACAAGGAAGCGGAGCGGTTGACGGCGGCCCTCGATCAGGACTTGGCTGCATTCCCCGAACTGGCTGGCTGGATCGACGCTGCTCTGTACACCTCCAAACTATGGCTCGCTCGACTGCATGATGAGTTATTGGCGGGCAGCGACGCGGAAATGACTTGGGCCTTCTGGCAGGTCTGGTGGTCCCGCACGCAACGATGGCTGAATGCGCAGTGGTTGGAAGTGGAAACCAATCAACGACAGGTTCAGGCGTTTACCACGGCAAACGGTTATCAAGCCATCACCGATTATCGCCAATTCCTTAGCAAGCCGATGAAAGTGCTGGCCAAGGCATCTTCGTCAACGGATCCCAACGACCCCGCCGCGAAAAAAGCCCTGGCTTACAACACCGGTGATTACCTCATCTCTCCCCTCGATCCCCGGCTGCCGCGTTACACCCCGGAAATGATCGAAACGGACAAGACACTATCCGCGACAGATCAGCGCTTTCATGAATTGATCGTTCAACATTTTGGGTCCGTTCGTGAAGGCCTTTGTTTCGAGCGTTACATCGAAGCTAAACATTTACCCGATGATGCCGACCTGGATTTCTGCAGACAACATGGCTTTTTCCGCATGCCCATTGCCCCGCAGCTTGGCGGCGAGGGCAAACTCAAAGCGGAGTATTACAGCCTGGTCATGCAAATGAACCAGTATGCTGACGCCACGATGTCGTTGCTGATTCAGGCCAATAGCAGCATCGGCACGTCGCCCATTCTCTTCGCCCGGGAGAAGGATTTGCCCAAGGCCAAGAAAGACCTGGCCCCCTTTGTCAAGGATGAAGCCTTCCATGCGCAGGTCATACTGTTGTTGGACGCGTTGGAGCAGCGCATTGCTCAGGGCGATGTGGCTGGAGCGCAAAACACCTTCAAGGAACTTCAGGGCAAAATCGATCCCTGTCTCAAATCGAGCACGCTAAAACCTTGCCTGCAGGCGTTTAGTGAAGTTTGGAAACAGGTTAGTCGTGCCGTGCCCGTGGGGGATCTCAAAAAAGCAGGGAAAGCGAAGTCTTTGGCCGCCGCCTGGAAACAAGGACTCAGCACAGCTCAGGAACTAGATGCGGAGTTGGACTTGCGTCTGAAAGCATGCGACCTTGCCTTGCGGTGGATATCGAGTGGCCAGATCTCGGCATTTGCACTGACCGAGCCGTCTGCTGGCTCCGACACGGCCAGAGTCGCCACACGCGCCAAACTAGTCTCTGTGCCGGTGGAAGCGGATCGCGATGGCGTTATGACGTTTCAACTTCCCGACGGCGGCGGCCAGCGCGTCATTCTGGACGCTGCTCATCTAATCTTCCAACCCCACGGTGTTTTTTACCGCTATCGAGAGGGTGCAGAGCCGGCCAAGATTTGCTTCGATGAATACGACTACGAAACGGATGATCCCCGTCGACAGCGTTACTACCTGCATGGCGAACGCAAGGTCTACTTCTCGGACGCGGCCTTCCTGCGGCGGCGGAACGGTCAAACCTGGTACGATTACTGGGAAATGACTGGGGCCAAGATGTGGATCACCAATGGCCGCATGTCGGGCATCATGAGTTTGTACGCCAAGACAAGCCAGGGCGTGACCGGCTTCGTCGTCGACCGTCATGCCGAGGGCTTCATCGTTGGCAAGGATGAAGCCAAAATGGGCCAGAACGGCTCACCCACGAACGAGATCGCCTTGCAAGCGGTTCGCGTCCCCCGCGAAAACGTGCTCGGATTGGAGGGCCGCGGTCAAGTGAACGCCCTTGAAACCCTCAACGTGGGTCGAGCCGGCCTGGCCATGACCTCCGTGAGCCAGATGCGAACGCTCATCTTGTTGGGGCAAGAACACCTCGAACGGCATCCCGGCTCGACCGATCATGCCGCCTGGCATCTGAACCGGGTGCGCGAGGAGACGTGGATCGCCGAGAGCCTCGCCTTCATGGTCATCGGCCAATTCGAACATCCCACTACCCAGTCCGTTCGCATGGAATCGGCGATTGCCAAGATGTTGGTCAGCGAATTGCTCCACTCCAGCATTGAACACACGGAAGTGATCCTCGGCCTGGCCAGCCAATCCCAACAGCATCTCGTGGAAAAGCGGAAGCGGGATGCACGGATCATCAACATCTATGAAGGCACCAACGAAGTGCAGCGGTTTCTCCTGGTTAAAGAACTCGTCGGCGATGTGTTGCCGCGCTGGAAGGAGGCCACCCCAGCCGTCAGTAACGACCCGAGCAGCCAGCGTTTGGTGGACTTGCTGAACGGATTGCGGGATGAATTGAGCGAAGCAGCGGGTGCTTTCGGCCAGGGACTATGGCAAAACCCCAATTTACAACCCACCGTCTTCTGGCTAGCCGAGGCGTCAGCCTGGCTGTTAGCCGCTCAAGCCGTGGCGGGTCGCCTGGCTTGGTTGCATGGCTGTTCCCAACCGCTAAATCATCCTCCCTCCACCGAGACGGGACAAAATGCCTTGAGCCGTTGTTTACATGAAATTCAACTGCGCTTGTCGTGGTTCAGGGCCGAATGGCAGGACGTCAAGCGCGGCTGCTACGCGCCCGTGGTTCGCGCCGCTGATCTCATGTTCGATGACCTGCAGCATGGCACGGCTCTTGAGGAATTCCACCATCCCAACCGGATTGAGCAACCGCTGCATGTCCTGGTGCTTCTGGAACCGCACTTGGCGTCGGTACCCCAACCGGCGACCCTTGATGGACGTTTACTGGAAACCTACTGGTCCTTGAGCGAGGCTGATGCCGCCGCCTTGGAAACCGCCCTGCGTTTGCGCGACGCGGCTCCGAGCCAGGTCCGCCTTACTGCCGCCATGATTGGCGGACAGGGGTTGGTCCCTCTGCTCCGCGAAGTCGCAGCTCGAGGGGTGAAGCCTGTGCTGCTCCAAGCTCCCAGCGAAGGCGTTTCACCCGTTGCTGCCGCGGAAGCCCTCGCCAAATCCTTGGCCGACCGCCACTGGGATTTGCTCCTTGGACCTGCCGACGCCAAGGATCGAGCCGATGGCATGCTGACACCCTTGGCGGCCTGTGCCTTCAAGAAGCCATTTGGCGGGTCTGCCGCTCGCTTGGCTGTCTGGCACGATCGTGAGACCAGTCAGATCAAGCTGCCGCAGTCTGGGTCCAAACCGTTGATTCGAAATCTGCCTTGCGCGGTTACTTTGGAACCCGGAATCGCGTTGCGTCCATTCACCACGGATGGATACCTGGAAGGATTGACGATGGCCATTGAACGTTTGCCGTGGCCTCAAGGGGTCGTGGCAACTGATTTGCAATGGACAATGGCGCAATCTAAAAGCCCTGCAACCAGCGAAACCTCGATGGCCCAGCGCCTCGATCCTCCTGCCGCCGCGGAATGGCTCACCCAGGCGTTAGGGATTCGAGGAGAACGTGCCGACTTGTCTCATCCCATTGAGTTCGCCAAGAAATCCATGTCCGGATTATGCCACATCCGTGATGTGCGCTGTCTGGCCGTGATCGCTTGCGACCTGGAAGGCCGTCTTACCCACGCAGGTCTGAGCGCTGCCCGTGCGGCGCTGGCGGCGGATGCATCGACGGCAGTTTTGCTGCTGGCACCAATTCAAGAATCCGCCCAGGAGAAAGCGATTCAAACCTTGCTGGCGCTGGGTCTGCGCCACCTCCATGTGATGCAACATGCCATGCTAAACGAAGCGGAAGCCATGCGCTCTCGAGTTCTCTTGGAAGCATGGCCAAGTTTCGATCGGGAACCATGGTTGATCGTGGCGGAACGCTGGGCGGAGCTGGCCTTGGCACAGCGCCGTTGGATGGCAGCCAATGCCGTTGCCCTGACTGTGCGGGCCAAGCGATTGACGGTGGGGGCCGAATTCGTTGGCGTCGAAACCAGTCGGCATGCTGGCAAGCTTCTAGCGCGGGAAAACTGGCCGCGCCAGGATTCGAAACCGCTCTGGCTCACGGTCACGGACGATGTGGAATTGGATTCCAGTGCCGCTGCCCCATCGGAAGGTCAAGGCGAACCAGCGGTGTGCATCTGGTCGCCCAACCTGGATCGACTTTTCGGCCAACAGGACATGGTGCGTCTAATCGAGGAATTGAAAAACGCCACCGGGTCGCTTCGGCTCAGCGATGCGGAATTCATCATCGACGTCGGCTACGGCGTCGGCAACCGCGACGGCTACGAAGCCGTCATTGAACCCCTCGAGAAAACTCTCTTGGGTCTGGGTGTCAAACAGCTTCACGTTGGCGGATCGAGGAAAGTGACCGAAGAATTGCATATCCTCCCCATGGATCGGCAGATTGGCCAATCCGGCGTGTCGGTTAATCCCAAGATCCTGCTGGCCATCGGCATTAGCGGCGCTCCTCAACATTTGCAATATATTGGACCAAGAGCTCATATCATCAGCTTCAATAAAGACCCAGAAGCTCCGATGATGACGCTTAATCAACGACAACCACGGCCCATTGTATTTCCCGTCGTGGGCGACCTTTTCCAAACGGTCCCGGCTTTTATCCAGGCCCTTAAACACGACTCGAACCACGGGGCATAGATTAAACCAGACCAACGTACTGCCTTCAACCGTTGCCGCTTGGAGAATAAACCATCCGAGCGCAGCCGACAGTGGCTCGATCGGCCAATCGGATTACTGCCATGAGGGCTTATTTCCATGGACGAGTTCAATCAGATGAACGAACCTCTAGCCAAAAAGACCGGATGGCTTTATTGGCAGGTCATGACGCTCGGATTCGTCGCGATTTTTGTGATCACGGGGCTTTGGTGGGTTCGCTGGCCGAGCAACACCGTAAATCGTTTCTTGGAACTGCTGGCGGAAGGACGCATCAATGAAGCAAGGGGATTATTAGAAGACAACTCTGCCATCGCTCTCGAAGGCGATAAGCTGATGGTTCAATCCTCGGATGGCGAAAAGGCCTGGCTCGATGCGGATCAATGCCCCACGCATTGCGCGCCGGGCTTCATGACGCACGATTCAGGCCGCGAAGGCTTCGGTGATTATTTGCTTAGCCAGTGGCGTTGCCAACTCCACAGTTCCACGCCCGCCGTGCGGACGGGTCAGAAAAGAGGCATTGTCATCCATTGCATTGTCGTGAGAGGCAAGATCACTCTCTTTCGGCTTGAAAACAAGTAAATAGACTTCTTGGACATGGCAATGTTTGCAAGCCCGATCCTATTGGGCCATCGCCAAATCGACCTAGCCAAATCACACTTCGCTTTCTAGACTGTTAAGACATTCCGCGCGCCGCATAGAGGCCTGATTGGCGCAACGGATAACTCAGCCCATCAATTGGGTTCTGCACTACCTCGGATCTTTCGTTGAGAAGGTGTTTTGACGACATGTATGCCATTTTTCAAGAAGGTTCTCACCAGTACCGCGTCAGTGAAGGCGAAATGGTCACCCTCGATCTCCATGAAGGGGAGCCTGGCACGAAACTGGAATTTCCCAACGTTTTGCTGTTGCAATCCAACGCCGGCACCAAGATCGGTCAGCCATACGTGGCTGGCGCTAAAGTCCTGGCGACGATCACGGAGCACCCTTCGGACAAGGTGGTCGTGCAAAAGTTTCGCCGCCGCAAGCGCTACGTCCGCCGCAAAGGACATCGTCAACATTACACCAATGTCGTGATCGACCGGATAGTTGAAGCCTGAGAAAACGACCAGCGTCTGAACGGATTCAGAGAAGCATGGCATCACCCCGTTGCCGCTACTTCCATCGAGGGAGGGAACCCCATGTCGTCTGCGCGAATTCGCTGCATCCTTTCGGTCACCGTGCTTCTCAGCGTCTCATGGGCCGCAGCCGAACCGCCGGCCGCGCCTCCGCAAGAAACACCTCGACCTACTCAGACTCTGCCATCCGATGAACTGCCTGATTTCACGGGCTGGCATCCGCTCCATCGCACCGCTTATCTTTCGGCCCGACGCGGCGCCGCCTGGCTGTGGCAAACCCACCGCCCGGACGGTCTCTTTCAGACGGGCTTCAATCCCGCGAACAACCTCACCCTGGATGACGACCATTTTCTGCATCAGGCCGCGGCCGCGGCGGCCCTGGCTCGGTCCGCCTCCGTCTTGAATCATCCGCCCTTTGCCGTCCGCGCCAAACAAACGATGTTGTCGCTGTTAAGCCAAACCAAAACCGACGAGAAAGACCCCTCGGTGCGCTGGACGATGATGCCTCACGCCAGCGTTAATCGCGTGGCCAGTGCAAGCTTGCTGATCCAAGCCATTAGCGAGTTGCCTGATCCTGGCAGCGATCTGCTTGAGCAAATGGACCAATTGGCAGGTTTTCTCAAACAACAATGGCAAGCCGATGGCTCCATCCAGGTCAATGATGCGTCTTTGCAGGCCATGGCCTATCATGGCTGGGCCGTGAACGCTTTGATGATGAGCCACGCCATTCGACCAGCGGCATGGAAACTCGACACCGTTCGACAAGCTGCCAACTATTACCGCTCCTGGTTCGCCGCGCAAAAGCACCCCGCTCCGCTGCCCGGCCTGATCGCCGGTTTTGCTTTGGCGTATCGACAGACCAAGGACAAGGCATTCGCCGAAACGGCACTGGAAATGGCGGATTTCCTCGCTCGGCTCCAGTATCCTGCCACTTTCCAACCGGTGCTCTGGCAAGGGGGATTCGCCACTTGGCGGGAGGGGCAAACCTTGCCGGAATGCCCAACGGTCATGGACGCCTGTATGTTGGAAGGCTTGATCCATGCCGCGAATGTGTGCAAGGAAACAGGCGACTTGTCTCGCCACGAACGCTTCAACCAGGCTTTGGATCGCGGCATGACCTTCTTGATGACGCTGCAATTCACCCAAGCCAATACGACTCACTATGCCGATTGGTATCGGGTTCGAATTACCGGCGCCTTTCAAACCTCCCCGCAAAATGGCGCCGTGTACATGCTCAATACACCGCAAGCCACGCGCGCATTACTGGCTTATGTCCAAGCCCAGACAGCCAAGCCACAAAAGTAATAGCCATTCGAATGGATTGATGACTTCATGAATCACCAATCACTTGGCCGACGGCATGCTCCGCTGCCGTCGGTCGCGCATTAGGATGCTATTGCAACGATGGCCATTCCACGGCACGTTCGACGCCGGGACCATGATTCTTGATTACATCGCAAAAACACTTGGACTTAATCGAACAAGAGTTTAGGATAGACTATCACCACCCGCTACCCCTGCCCGCGACCCCGCCTGGGAGTGACGAGATTCATGAAACGTCAATATCGTGCATGGCTATTCTGTTTCTTGATCGTTCCTTGTCTTGCCTGGCAGGAGCCGTCACGACAAGTTGAAGAGGGCTTTGTCCCTCTCTTCAACGGGGAAAACCTCGAAGGTTGGACGGTTGGATCGGGCGGTAAAAAAAAGGTCTGGGGTGCGGAAAAGGGCATCCTTTTCGTCAATGGCAGCGGCGGCGGATGGCTCTTCACGGACAAGGAATATGCCAATTTCGATCTGCGGCTGGAGTTCAAGCTGCCTGAAATGGGCAACAGCGGCGTGGCCCTGCGTTCACCCAATCGAGGCGACCCAGCCTACGCCGGCATGGAAATTCAAATCCTGGACGACCGCAACTACAAGAAAAACTACGCCGGGCTTAGACCCACGCAGCTTACGGGAGCCATCTATGACATTACCTCCCCGCGCGAGGACGCCACCAAGCCCCATGGCGAATGGAATCACTATCGCATTGTTGCCCATGGATCGCAGATCAAGGTCGAGCTTAACGGCGTGATCATCGTGGAAGAGGATTTGGCAAAGATCGTGGAGCAACTCAAGACCAGCGACGAGAAGAAACTCCGCGCCCATCCTGGCCTGACGCGCGAGAAGGGCCACATCGGGCTGCAAAGCCATGATGGCCGAGTCGAATTCCGGCATCTCCGCATCAAGGAGTTGGATTAACTCCGAAGCCATTAAACCATTTCCTTTTGTCAATCGAACCAGGGACTGTTCCGCCCCATGACTAAATGGTTTTCACCTGTTTCCACATCGAGGAATCCAGCAACCATGTTGCGTTATCTTGGCTTGTGTTTCATCTTTGCATCGTTTGGCTTGGGCAGTTTGGCATCGGAAGACGTCCCAAAGGCAGACGTTTTCCCCACGGGTCAAGAAACCGTCGCGCGTTTTACTTTGCCGCCAGGCTTCTACGCCACCTGTTTCGCCCATGAACCGGAGGTCCGCAAACCGATTGCCATCGACTTTGATGAACGCGGCCGGGTGTGGGTCCTGGAATGTTATGCCTATCCCCACAAGCAGCCGCCGGGTCAAGGCCGCGATCGCATTCGGGTTTACGAGGATATGGATGGCGATGGCGTGGCCGATAAGATTTTCACTTTCGCCGAGGGACTGAACCTGGCCACGGGCATGGCCCTGGGACACGGAGGCGTCTTTGTGGGCGAACCTCCGGAATTGGTTTTCCTCCGCGACACCAATGGCGACGGCGTCGCCGATCAGCGGGTCGTGTTGCTGGATGGCTGGGGTTATCAAGATACCCATGAAACACTCAACAGCTTTATCTGGGGTCCGGATGGTTGGTTGTATGGTTGTCATGGCGTCTTTACTCATTCTGCCGTTGGCAAACCAGGGACACCGCCGGAACAGCGCGTGCGCCTCAACGCCGCCATCTGGCGCTTCCATCCCCGCACTCAGGCCTTTGAAGTCTTTGCCGAGGGCACGAGCAATCCTTGGGGATTCGATTTCGATGAAAATGGCTCAGGTTTCCTGGCGTGCTGCGTTATCCCGCATTTGTTCCACATTTATCACGGCGGTCATTACGTCCGCCAAGCCGGTCAAAACTTCAATCCCTTCAACTATGGCGAAATCCCCTGGATTTGCGAGGATTTACATTATTTCGGCCCCAATCCCCACTTTGGCAACCGCGACCCGCGCAGCCTTAAATTCGGCGGCGGGCACGCCCATGCCGGTTGCTTGATATACCAGGGAGGCTCTTTCCCTCAGGAATGGCATGGCCGGGTTTACATGAACAATATCCATGGCGGCCGGATCAATACGGATAGTCTGCGCAAAAATGGTTCGACCTACATCGGCAACTACAAAGGCGACTTGTTGGTTGCCAATGATCCCAACTTCCGCGTCGTGCAACTCCGGACAGGCCCAGATGGCTCCATCTTCATGATCGATTGGTACGATCCCCAGATTTGCCATAACACCAACAGTGCCATCTGGAATCGCAATTACGGCCGCATCTACAAAATTGGCTTTCGAGCCGATGGAGCCTCAAAGGACGCTGCAACCCAACAGCCCATGGATCTGAGTCAAAAAAACTCCGCGGAGTTGGTGGAACTCCTTGCCCATAACAACAGTTGGATGTGGCGCAAGGCCCTGCTTATCTTGGGCGAGCGCAAGGAGTCCGCCGTCATCCCCGCCCTCAAGCAGTTGGCCACGTCGGCCAAGGATTATCGCCATCGGCTTCGAGCGCTCTGGGCCTTGCTCAACATGGAGGCTTGCGAGGAGTCTTTCGCCGTCGAATTGCTTCGTGCTGAGGAGCCTTGGGTCCGCTTTTGGGCGCTGCACGCGCTGGCGCATCAACCCGCGGATTGGCGGCCAGCCACCCAGCGAGCCATCCAGCAATGGGTTCAGAATGAATCCCATCCCGACGTGCTCCGCGGCCTGTTGTCCTTAGTACAATACCGGGCAGCAAATTATCCCGCGGCTCTTAAAGATATCCTGACGGTCGTGGGCCGCCGAGATGCGTTGGGCGACGATCCGGTCCTGCCTTTCATGTATTGGTTCGCTTACGAAGCGCTAGCCCGGGCCACAAAGGACGCGGCAACGCCGTTCCCAGACCTGTTAACCGAAGCCGAACAATCCCAAGGCCGCTCCTTTCTGCAAAATTGGATCCTTCCGCGAGCCATTCGGCGCAAGGCAACCCTGGCCAACGAAGTCGAATTGAACAGCCTCCTGCTTCAGATCGGCCAGGTGAAGCATGAACGTTCCGCCGTGGTCTGTCTGCAAGGATTGCAACAAGCCTTGGATGGCCGACGGCTGGACATGCCGGCGGCATGGCAGGAAATGCGGGCTGATTTCGGCAAGCGATGGCCTCAAGCTCATGAATTGCTTCGACTACAACGCCGCGTCGGCATTCACTTTGGCGATCAAGATTCTGTTGCCGACATGGAAAAGGAAGTTCACGATGCCAAGCTTCCGGTGCCGCGCCGACTGGAGGCGTTGCGGTCGTTGCTGCTGGCGCGCATGCCGACGTCCCTTGATCCGGTCATGCGTTTGACCCTCCAACAAAGCCCCCGCGAACTGCGGCTCGAAGCCTTGCGTGGACTTGCCGTTTTCGATTCCGATGAGATCGCTCCGGCCATCCTCAAAGCCTGGTTGGATTTGCCTCAAGAACTCAAGAAGGAAGCGGTGGTTTTACTGACGGGCAGGAAATCGTGGGCCGGCGCGTTGCTCGATGCCGTCAAAACCAAAGCCATCGATCCCAAGGAGATCACGGAAAACGATATCAAACGCATCCTGGCGCATCGGGATCAGGCGTTGTCGCAACAGGTCGAACAAAGTTGGGGCAAGCTCCGCGAGCGGACGCCGGAGCATATCGAACAACAGTTGGCCAAGTACCGCGCTCAATTACATGACATGCCGGGAGATCGCCGCGCTGGCCGAGCCATCTTTGAGAAAAGCTGCATGGTCTGCCATAAGCTGTTTGGCGAGGGGCACACGGTCGGTCCCGAGTTGACCGGTTCCAATCGCCGCGATCCGGAATACATCTTGGCCAAAATCATCGATCCGAATCGCGTGGTCGGCAAGGATTACTACGCCGTCACCATTTTAGACACCACAGGGCGCATTCACACGGGATTGCTTGCCGAGGATAGTCCCCAAAGGATCGTGCTGAAGGGGGAAAACGACAAGTTGACCACGATCCCCCGTTCGGACATCGATGAAATGAAGATCAGCGAAAAAACGCTGATGCCTGAGGGGATTCCAAACAACCTCAATGATCAAGAATTTCGTGATTTGATCGCTTATTTGATGGAAGACCCCTTCCTCACGCACGGCCTGGTGGCCGGCCCGTTCAAGATGGCGTTGGATTTAGCAGGGCCGATCGAAACAGCTCCCGATCCCTTGCATGCTTCGGGCATCGAATGGAAACCCTTTGCAGTCGGCCCCTTTGGCAAGATCGACATGGAGAAGCTGAAAGTTCTCGCTCCTCCCACGGACAGCACCGCCTATGTTTATGTTGAAGTTCACTCCCCTCGGATGCTCAAGACTTTTATCGAGGCCGCTGCGGATGAAGACCTCAAGGTTTGGCTCAATGGGAAAGAGGTGCACCGCCGCCTGCATTCCTATCAAGGCAGACGGTTTGATGTTGAGCTAAAAGAGGGGAAGAATACCCTGCTGTTCAAAATCCATAATATTTACGGGCCAAGTTGGCTCTGGGCACGGATCGGCGACCCCGAGAGGCTCCTGACTTACCCACCCATCAAGCATGGAAAATGACATGCTGATGAACGATTCGATCCTGCAGCCTTTCAGGTTTGCTTTTGCTGCTGCAAAATGTTCTTGATGTCGGTCAGCGTGTCATTGATGCGGAAGAACACGATCATCAATTCGCAATAAATCCGCCACAAGATGACACCGGCGATGGTAGAAAGCAATCCATAAACAAATGCCCCATTGACCATGGAGAATACGCCAAACCCAACCACGCCAAAGATGCCCAGCCAGAAAACGACCTGAATGATCAATGGCAACAGCATGGTTCGAAAGGTCAAAAACTCCATGAAGCGGCCCGACTGAAGTTGCTTGCGTGCCCGTCTGCCCGAGATAGCAGAATCGTCTTCGCTTCCTTCCGCCCCGGCCGAGGATCGCGTTTCACGCCGCGGCGCCGCGGCCGATTCAACTTCCATGTCCGATTCGGGAATGAAGATCGTTTCCCCGCATTTCGGACACTTGGCGTCGCGCCCCGCCGCGCTGTCCGGGGCTTTGAATCGACTGCCGCACTTTTCGCAATGGACCACGATTGCCATGGATGGGACCTCTGTCTGGTGAGCGTCAGATGAGCCGCGACGCGCGGGGTCATCGTGGCTGATGAAGGGTGAGATTGACTTTGAGTCTATGCCAAAAGCCTTATGAAACAAGCCAAAAGGGCTCGATCCGAGGAGTCGTTGGGCCAATCCCCCCGGCACAATCCAACCCTGGTCGAGCGGTTCATTTGAGCGTGGTTAATAAGGCGACGACAGATTGGCGCTGCGCAGCCAAGCGTTGTACCACATATCGAGCGTGAACTGTGCCGCAGCGTGGCATCGTTTCATGATGAATTCCCGGCTTTCCGCCGTTGGTTTGTCGAAAGCCTTGGCCAAATCCAATTCATAACAGCGATCCACCTGGCCATGAGATTCCATGAAGACGCTTTTCACATGCTTCCACAGATCATCCATTTTCTTGGCTTCCAAGGGGCGCGCCATCTCCTCGGCCGTGAATCCGTGTGTTTCTGGAAAACCATCGATTTTGGCGTGGATGCCCTTTTGCGTTAATTTGCCGTTAGGACTTTTGCGGCCATCGTAGTCCCGCGTCGTGTGCAGCGGCATGCACAGATCGCCCGTGTAGTGGGCCAGACAGCCGGCATATACGATGGCTTTCATCCGTACCGCTTCGTTTTCTGGGTCCTTGCGATAATCGGCAAAGGCCAATGCCAATCGTTCGTGGTAGTCCATGATCGTGTAAGGAATGAATCCAACCTGGCTCGGCTTTTTATTCAGCTTTTGACACAACTCGATGTATTTGAACCGATCCGTCGGCCAATCTTGCTCTTCGAGGTCTTCCAAGTCGAGGAAGTGTTCGCTGTATTCCGATTTGCTCAGGAAGGGAGTCTCGCGGTTTTTCCAGCGATCCGGGTCGCCGGCGAGGTGAGCCAACGCTTTCCCCGAGGAAGTGAAAAAGCGGGGCATCTCTTCAGGGAGTCGACTGGCCGCGGCTTCGGCGATCAGCCCGTGGCCTTTGACCCACCAGCCCTCGGCTCCTGAAGGCATGAGGGAAAAGACCCCGATCAACCACCAACCTATGAATAGACCACGTCGTATCATTTCAGCTTTCATAGGTCCCTCGCTTTTTCAGCCATTCGGATGCCTTCACAGCTTCATTTTCCACTGCATTCCTACCAATCACCACGAAATTGACCCGTGAATTCCCTGTGAAAGCATGAAAAAACCCGGCATACAGCCTTTTCCGTCTCTTCCAGGGATAAATCGAAATCACGCTCTTAAAGCCAAGCAATTAAATTGCCTAATCCACTCATTTACGCCACAATGAAGCATCATTTGTGAAGTTGAGACCTTTAGGTAGACTTTGATACCTGATCTCCAACTTCATGATACTAATATGCTTGTGATTGCAGGGGGTCCGATTTTGCGGTATATTCCGGCCCTGACGCCGGGAAAAGTGGCCGCTTCATCGTGATTAACTATACTCGGATTTATGCGTTTCACGTTGATTGACCGCATTCACGAGGTTTCCCCGGGGCAGCGGTTGCGCGCCACGAAGAACCTCACCCTCGGGGAAGAATACTTGGCGGATCATTTTCCGACTTTCCCCGTCATGCCTGGCGTATTAATGCTCGAAGCGCTGGTGCAAGCAGCGGCCTGGCTCATCAGGATCACCGAGGATTTCGACCCAACGGTGATCACGCTCACGGAAGTCAAAGGCGTCAAGTATGGCAACTTCATGGAGCCTGGCAAGCAATTAAAACTGGCCGTTGAGGTGCAAGGCTCCTATAACAAAGAACTTATGACGGTTCCTTTCAAGGGAACCGGAGAAGCGAATGGGCAATCGACCGTTCAAGCTCGCTTTGTGATGCAAAAACGCCGCCTACAGGATAGCCGGCCCGAACTCGCCACCATGGATGAACCTATTCGGCGCTATTATCGCGAGCAGTTTGCTCTGATCAGCCGAAATGCAGCATCCAATGTGTGATCTGTTTCCTTAACTGGATTGGGAATGAGACTTCAAGATCAAGTCGCTGTTGTGACGGGAGGAAGCCGGGGCATTGGTAAAGCCATTTGCCAGGCTTTTGCCGCCGAGGGAGCCAAGGTAGCGATCGTTTATCGCGGCAGCCAGGAAGCCGCCGCCCAGCTTGCCCAGGAATTGCAAAGCATGGGCCGGGAAGCCCAGGCGTGGCAAGTGGACGTGGCCGACACGGCCGCCGTTATGAAGTGTGCTGAGGAAATCCACCAGAAATGGGGCCGGGTCGACATCCTGGTGAATAACGCCGGCATCATCAAGGATGGCCTGTTCATGCAAATGGACCCGGCCAACTGGAAGGACGTCATCAACACCAACCTGGGCGGCACCTTCAATTTCAGCCGCGCCGTGGTCGAATGGATGTTCCGCCAACGCAAGGGGCGGGTGATCAATATCAGCAGCGTGGCCGCCGATCGCGTGAATCGTGGCCAGGCGAATTACGTAGCCAGCAAAGGCGCGATCAATGCCTTCACCAAGGCGTTGGCGATCGAACTGGCCAGCCGGGGCGTGACCGTGAATGCCATCGCCCCTGGTTTTATTGAGACGGACATGAGCGAAACGGTTCGAAACATGGCCGGAGACGCGATCAAGAAGATGATCCCCATGCGTCGTTACGGCAAGCCCGAGGACATCGCCAAGGTGGCGGTGTTTCTGGCGAGCGACGATAGCGCTTACATCACTGGACAAGTGGTAACCGTGGACGGAGGCTTGGGGCTAGGTGTCATGGCGGGGTAGGACGACGGCGTCCACCGGACCGGTGCGAGCCAGTCCCGTCGTCATGACGGTTGTTTCCCTGTTTTGTTAAGTGGAGAGACGAGATGCCGACAAAGGAAGAGATTTACAAGAAGGTGAGCGACACCTTGGCCGACTCGCTGAATGTTGAGCCGGATGAAATCACCCCCGCGTCAACATTGCAAGAAGACCTGGGCGCCGAATCCATCGATTTCCTCGATATCGTTTTCCGATTGGAACGCGGTTTCGGCATCAAGATTCCCCGCGATGAGTTGTTCCCCGAATCGGTGTTCCAGGGCGATCCGCAGTTCGTGCAGGAGGGGAAAGTCACCCCCGCCGGCATCGATGAATTGCGCAAGAAGCTGCCCTATGCCGACGTGGACGGTTTCGCGGCCGATCCGCAATTCAAGAACCTTGGCGACCTGTTCACGGTGGACATGATCACCAAGTACATCGAGAGTAAATTGGCCGCCGGCCAGTAAAGAACGCTCCCTTTTTCTCACCCGGTCCGAGCAGGGCATTCGATCCCGCTCGGACCGTGGAGCATCAGGCGATCATGAGAAGCCCCGACCATGCGTTGGATTTGGATTGATCGGTTTATCGACTTTCAACCGCGACAATCCGCGCAAGCGGTGAAAAATACGAGCCTGGCTGAGGACCATTTCGCCCAGCATTTCCCAGGCTATCCCGTAATGCCGGCTTCTTTGATGCTCGAGGGCTTGGCCCAAACCGGGGGAATTCTGGTGGGCCATGCTTTTGATTTCCAGGAAAAGGTTGTTCTGGCGAAAATCCCCAAGGCTCGATTTGAGCGCGACGTAATTGCGGGAGAAACGCTCCTTTACAGCGTTCGCATTCTCGATCTCAGGCCCGAAGGCGCCACCATCCATGGAACCATTACCTCGGCGGGCGACCCGGTGGCCGAGGCGGAGATTATGTTCATTCATCTAGATAAAAGTCTAGCGGGCAAGCTGTTCGGCGAAAGCAATTTCGTCTTTAGCGGCGAACTGAAGAAAATCCTGGGCCTTTCCCAGCTCGCGCCAGCTCCCGCGGATGGTTCAACGCTTCCCAACGACTCGGTGAAGCACACGCAGGCTTGATGGTTCAAGAGTCAGCATCATGAGCACGGCTTGGCCACGAACGGTGATCACGGGGATCGGCGTCCTTACGCCGATCGGCGAGGGCATCGATCCGTTTTGGCAATCCGTAATGGCCGGCCAGAGCGGTGTTAAACGCATTTCCCTGTTCGATGCCACAGGTTTTCCCATTCGCATCGCCGGGGAAGTGACCGGCTTTGACGCCAAGAAATACATCGACAAAAAAGACCGCAAGAGCCTGAAAATGATGGCCCGCTCCATCCAGATGGGCGTGGCCGTCAGCGGCATGGCGCTCAAGGACGCCAACCTCGACCCGAGCCAATTCGACCCAACGCGCATCGGCATCGATTTCGGCGCGAGCTTGATCGCCTCCGACCTGGATGAATTGGCGCCCGGGGCTCATGTCAGCACCGATCACGGCAAGAAACCCGTGGACATGCAGATTTGGGGCACGCAAGGCCTGGCGGTGATGCCGCCGCTGTGGATGCTCAAATACCTCCCCAACATGCCTGCCTGCCACGTCTCGATCATGCACAACCTGCAAGGGCCGAGCAACACCATCACCGAAAACGACGTGGCCGGGCTGCTTTCCCTGGCCGAAGCCAAACGGATCATCGAACGCGGCTTGGCCGATGTGATGCTTACGGGCGCTAGCGATAGCCGCATCAATCCCTTGAGCCTGACCCGCTTGTCTTTGTTTCAGCAATTCACAAAACGCAATGACGACCCCGCCAGGGCCTGCCGCCCCTTTGATCGCGAGCGCGATGGCATCATCCCCGGCGAGGGAGCCTGCAACTTGATTCTCGAGGAGCTGAGCCACGCAGAGAAACGCCAAGCTTCGATCTATGGCGAGGTCGTTGGCGCGGGGGCGGCCCAGGACCGACATCGCGACGGCCAAGGCATCGCCCGAGCCATCCAAGCGGCCATGAAACAAGCCGGCATTACCGCCGCGCAACTAGACCATATTAATGCCCATGGATATAGCCATCCCCATTTCGACGTGATGGAGGCCAAGGGTATACGCCAGGCATTTGGCGACCAGGCTCCACCGGTCTTCGCCGCGAAGGGATATCTTGGAAACATCGGCTCCCCGGGCGGTCCCGCGGAGCTCGCCATAAGCCTGCTGGCCATGAAACACGGCTCGTTGCCCGCCAGCCTCAATTATGAATACCCGGATCCCGAATGTCCGCTGCACGTGCTGCATGGCGAGCCAAAACCCATCACCAAGGATTATGTGTTGAAAATCAGCTTCAGCGACCTGGGCCAATGTTGCGCCGTGGTGGTCAAGCGGTGGCAGGATTGATGCGGACGAGGTGACCTCATGAATCGACATCGCCGACGCGTCGTCATCACCGGCATGGGAGTTGTGACCCCCTTGGGAGATACCGTCGAAGGGCTGTACCAATCCCAGATCGAAGGTCGCAGCGGCATATCGCGCATCACCATTTTCGATCCGGGCAGCTTCCCGACGCAGATCGCGGCCCAGGTGAAGGATTTCCGTCTCGCCAAATATCTTGGTGCCGATGCGAGCCGCTTCGAAAAAGCTGGCCCCAACAGCCAGTTCGCCCTCGCGGCGGCCAAACCCGCCCTGGCCGACGCCGGGTTGCTCGATCCCGGTGCGGGCGATCGCACCCGTATGGGTGTTTATCTAGGAGCGGGCGAGGGCAAGCAAGATTTTTATCACTTGATCCCTACCATCGCCAAATGCTCCGACCCACATCGGCTCCAGGTCGATGCCAGCGCGTTTTACCGCCATGGCAGCTCGGGTTTCGATCCCCGCTCGGAACGTGAACAAGAAATGCACACCTGTACGGCTCACGTGGCTGACGTGTATGCTTTGGAAGGTCCGAATTACAGTTGCTTGACAGCCTGCGCCGCCAGCAGCCAGGCCATTGGTGAAGGGGCCGACTTGATCCGCCGCGACGAGGCCGACGTCATCCTGGCAGGCGGGGCCCATAGCATGATCCACCCCTTTGGCATTACCGGTTTCAACCTGCTCACCGCGCTCTCTGTGGAGAACAGCGAACCATCAAAGGCGTCGTGTCCCTTCGATGCCCGGCGCGCGGGTTTCGTGATGGGCGAGGGGGCGGGGATGCTCGTCCTCGAGGATTTGGAGCATGCCCAGCGCCGCGGCGCCAAGATTTACGCTGAACTGACGGGCTACGGCACGACCGCCGATGCGTTTCGCGTGACAGACAGTTGCCCGGATGGCCGCGGTGCCGTCGCCTGCATGCGCGGCGCCCTGCAAGACGCAGGGCTCGCCCCCGAGCAGATAGGCTACATCAATGCGCACGGCACCAGCACGCAAGTGAACGACCGCGGCGAGTCGATCGCCATCAAGACCTTGTTCGGCCCCCGGGCTTATCAAATTCCCGTGTCTAGTTCCAAGAGCATGCTGGGTCATCTCATCGCCGCCGCGGGGGCGGTAGAACTTGTTATTTGCGTTATGACGCTATTGCGTGGTATCATCCCGCCAACCATGAACTATGAGGTCCCCGATCCGGATTGTGATTTGGATTACGTTCCGAACCAGGCTCGCGAAAAGCGTGTGGACCACATTTTGAGCAACAGCTTTGGGTTCGGCGGGCAAAATGTATCCTTGATTGTCAGTCGGTTTTCAGGAAAATAAGCTCCGCACGGAAGCAAGCCCTGGACAGACCCATGGGAAGGGTCTTGCAGGCCGTGTTTGGCGAGCATGAGGAGTTGTTGTTGCCATGGAAATAACGCATTTACTCTGGTTGTTAGGCGGCGCGGTGCTCTTGGCCGGCTTGACGCTGTTGGGGTTCCTCTTGTACGTTTATTTCCGCTATCAATCCACCATTATCCGCATCTTCGAGGAAAAACCGCTCTTCCTCAAGAAGTTTGCCCCCAAGACGGATTTCGACGTTGAGGACACCACCTTCAAGACGGAAGACGGGTTGACCCTGGCTGGCAGCTACATACGCACGTCGGCCCCCGAAAGAAAAGGCGTGATCCTCTATCTCCCCGAATACGGCGCGGGCCGAATGACCTGTCTCAACTATGCCAAGACGCTGGTCGAGCAAGGATTCGATCTCTTTACCTTTGACTTTCGCAACATGGGCGACAGCGAATCGGAACCGAAATACATTCCCCTGCAATGGGTGACCAATCATGAAGTCATGGACGCCAAGGCCGCCGTTGCCCATCTGAAGGAGCGTTTTGACGCCCCCAGCCCGGAGGAAGGCATCGGCATGCTCGGCATTAGCCGAGGAGCGGGCGTCGCCGTGATTGTCGCCAGCAAGGACCCCTGGGTTCGCTGCGTCGTCACCGACGGCATGTTTGGCACCATCAACACGATGATCCACTACATGCAAAAATGGATCGAGATTTACGGCCGGTTGAATTGGTTGCGTCCGTTTCTGCCGTCGCTGTTTTATCGCGTTTTGAGCCGCACGACGCTATGGGCTGTGCAACGTCGGCGTCATTGTACATTTCCCAGCATGAAATATGCCCTGGGCCGGTTGTCGCCGCGTCCCCTGCTCATGATCCATGGCGAAGCGGACAGCTATATCCGCGCTCCCATCGCCGAGGGGCTTTATCGCCTGGCGCGAGAACCCAAGGAGTTATGGCTTGTCGAGGGTGCCAAACACAACCAGGCCGTCCTGATTCAGCCCGAGGAGTATGCCCATCGCCTCCGCGATTTCTTCGAGCGGCATTTGGCGCCAAAACCGGCCGCGGTCCCAGAATCCCCGCCACTCGCTTTGGGCCTTCAGGGTTCTTAGATCGGATGATCGAAACACTTAAGTGGTATTTGCTGAGACCTGTGCTTTTCGTCCTGGGGCAGGTGGCGCTGCGCCAAGCACATCGCTGGCAGCGCGCCTTTTTCAATGACATCAAGGACCCTAAGCGGGTCCAAGATCAACTCTTGGAACGCATTCTCGCCCAGCAGGCCGACACCGACTTCGGCCGCCAGCACCATTTCCGCTCCATCCGCAATCTGGCCGACTTTCGCAAAAACCTCCCCATTCATCGCTATGAAGACTTGGACCCATACATCGCCCAAGTCCGCAAAGGCCATTTCAACGCCCTGGTCAACGCGCGGCACATTCACATGTTCGCCATGACGAGCGGCACCACGGCCCAGCGCAAGTACATCCCCGTCACGGATCAGTATTTGTACGACTATCGGCGCGGTATGACGATCTGGGGGGTGGGTTTCTTCGACAAGTACAAAAAGATGCTGCTCAGGCCCATCCTGCAACTCACCAGCGATTGGGACGAGTTCCGCTCCGAGGCAAACATCCCCTGCGGCAGCGTGAGCGGTTTGTCCACCATGATGCAGCGCCGCATCGTCAGGCGCTTTTATTGTCTGCCCCCTTTGTCGTGCAAGATCAAGGAACATTCGACGAAAACCTACCTGGCCCTGCGCTCCGCCCTGCCGCGCAAAAAACTCACCTTGGTGGTCTCGGCCAATCCCAGCACGTTGATCAAGCTGGCCCAGTTCGGCGACGAGCACAAGGAAGACTTGATCCGCGATCTCTTCGATGGCACGCTCTCGCAACGCTTTGAATGGGACCCGGCCCTGCGCAGCCAGTTGGAGCCGCTCTTTCGCAAGAAGATGCCGGATCGGGCCCGCGAATTGGAAGACATCGTCCATCGCACCGGTCATTTATATCCCAAGGATTGCTTCCCTGAATTGCAAGGTCTGGGACACTGGACCGGCGGCAGCGTCGGGCTGTATGTCCGCCATCTCCCTCGATACTATGGCGACGCCCCCGCCATCCGCGATTTGGGACTGCTTGCCAGCGAAGGCCGGTTTTCCATTCCCTTGGAAGACCGAACTGCTTCAGGCGTACTCGACGTGACCAGCCATTTTTACGAATTCATTCCCGAAGGCGAAATTGACTCGCCGCAGCCCACCGTGCTCACGGCCATGGAAGTCGAAGAAGGAAAAAACTACTACATTCTGCCCACGACCGCCTATGGCTTGTACCGCTACAACATTTTCGACGTTGTTCGCGTCACGGGTTTTCACGAACGCACGCCCATGATCGAATTCCTTAACAAGGGGTCCCTCTTTTCAAACTTGACCGGTGAAAAACTCTCCGAATTCCAAGTCAACTCCGCCGTGAAGCAGGCTGCGCTGGACCTGAACCTGCTGCTGCACGCCTTTGTGCTGGCCCCATGCTTTAATGAAACCCGGCCCTTTTATGGCTTGTTTGTGGAACGCCGGGATTTCGGGGATTTAGGTAGTTTGTCTCTGGCCCAACGATTCACGCAATCCGTGGATCGGTATTTACGCGCTTGTAATCTTGAGTATGATGCAAAACGCGCAAGCGACCGGCTCGGCGATATTCAGCCGATCTTCGTCGCCAACGGCGCATGGGCTCAATGGGATCGCGAGCGTTTGCAGCGAACGGGTGGTACCGCGGAACAGTACAAGCGCCCAAGCTTGATCGCTGACCCCCACTTCCGTGATCAAATGCCGATCGAGATGAACACACAACCTGTCGAACAGCCCCAATAATGCAAAAAGCCCATCTCACGCCATGAAATGGGGTCAAGGATGATCCGTCAAGCCATGGGATGGTCGATCATTGGAATCGTGCTCACCAGCGGTTTGCTGCCGGCCGGTTGCCAGGGGAAGCAACGAACGCCCGGTTCGCCAATGCTAGGCGGCGGAGTCGCGCACGCACCCCAGGTGGTCCGCCCCGACGTGGAGCCTCTGCTCCCCTCAGGTTTAGACCTGGCCAAGGGAACGTCACCCAAGGGGCAAGACATCAAGCAGGCGGGCATGCAAGTTAGTGAATCGCCGCTTACCCCGCCACCGACCACCACCTCCACACCTTCGCCCATGGCCCCTGGGCTTAATTCCATCGTTCAACAGGAGCTCGATCAGCCGGTCAACCTGGCCCCATTATCGCGGACTGAAGCCAAT
>JAANMX010000032.1_pt1 | contig 145085 bp, 131 predicted proteins | sample 7279681 | NCBI WGS metagenome assembly JAANMX01 (sample SAMN14094542, study PRJNA606508) | bioreactor metagenome | isolation source: A lab-scale SPAN reactor treating ammonium-rich wastewater day 351 | place: Ireland: Galway | collected 2018-01-01 | reverse complement strand
CGCACGGTGTGCTTGCCGGCCTTGAACAGCTTGGCGTGCTCGTCGATCTCGATCTGGCTGCAGCCCGCCACGCAGGTCTTGCCCATCTGGCGCGCCACCACGGCCGCGTGGCTGGTGCGGCCGCCGCGCGCGGTGAGAATGCCCATGGCGGCGGCCATGCCCTTGATGTCCTCGGGGCTGGTTTCCTCGCGCACCAGGATCACCCGTTCGCCCTTGTGGGCCAGCAGCTCGGCGGCCTCGGGCGTGAACACGGCCTTGCCCTTGGCGGCGCCGGGGCTGGCGGGGATGCCGCTGGCGATCACCTGGACTTTCGCCTTGGGGTCGAAGGTGGGGTGCAACAGCTGGTTCAGGCTGCCGGCGTCGATCTTGAGGATGGCTTCCTCGCGGGTCAGCAGGCCTTCGTCCACCATGCTGATCGCGATGCGCAGGGCCGCGCGCGCGGTGCGCTTGCCGTTGCGGGTCTGCAGTATGTACAGCGTGCCGTCCTCGATGGTGAACTCCATGTCCTGCATGTCGCGGTAGTGCTTCTCGAGGGCGGCGCGGTAACCCAGCAGCCCTTCGGCCAGCTTGGGCATGTGTTTCTTGAACGCGTTGAAGTCTTCGGGCGTGCGCAGGCCGGCGACCACGTCTTCGCCCTGTGCGTTGAACAGCACGTCGCAGAAGAACTCGTTGTCGCCCGTTGAGGGGTCGCGCGTGAAGGCAACGCCGGTGGCACTGTTGTCGTTCAGGTTCCCGAACACCATGGCCTGCACGTTGACGGCCGTGCCGAGCAGGCCGCGAATGCGGTGAATGCGGCGGTACTCGATGGCGCGGTTGTTGTTCCAGCTTTCGAACACGGCGAGGATCGAGCGCTCGAGCTGCAGCCAGGGATCCTGCGGGAAGTCTTCGCCGGTTTCGCGGCGGTAGACTTTCTTGAACACCCCCACCAGCTTTTTCAGCGCCTCGGCAGACAGGTCTGAGTCGCGCGTCACGCCGGCGCCGTGCTTGGCGGCGTCCAGCTCGGCGTCGAACTTCTTGCGCTCGATGCCGGCCACCACGTCGCCGAACATGGTGATGAAGCGGCGGTAGCTGTCCCAGGCAAAGCGCGGGTTGCCGTCGCCGCCGGCCAGCTTCTCGACCGTCTCGTCGTTCAGGCCCAGGTTCAGCACGGTGTCCATCATGCCGGGCATGCTGGCCGCCGCGCCGCTGCGCACGCTGAACAGCAGGCCGTCACCGAACTTGCGCTTGAGCTGCTTCTCGACGGCGGCCACGGCCTTGCGCACGTCCTTCATCAGGCCGTCGGGCATCTGCTTGCCGGCGTCGTGGTAGGCCTTGCAGGTTTCGGTAGTGATGGTGAAGCCGGGGGGCACCGGCAGGCCGATGCTGGCCATCTCGGCCAGGTTGGCGCCCTTGCCGCCCAGCAGGGCCTTCATGCCCGCGTTGCCTTCCGCTTTGCCGCCGCCGAAAGAGTAGATCCGCTTGTCCGCCATGTCCGCATCCAGAGTCGGGGCCCGTTGGCCGGAGCATAGCAATCCCGCACCGGCTTGCAGGCCCGACGATGATTGGGGAAAAATCACGGGCAAGGATTGTACGTCGGCGTTATGCTTGCCGTCCGCTCACGAAGTCCCGACCAGGAGTGTTTATGAACCAGCCCCCGCAGGGCGGCTACCCGCCTCAGCCGCAAGGCGCTTACCCGCAGCGCCCGGCCGCGTACCCGCAGCAACCGGGCCAGTACCCGCCGGGCCCGCAGGCCTATCCGCCGCAGTACCCGGGCGGCGCGCCCTACCCGGGCAAGCGCGGCCCCAACAAGGGACTGGGTATATTGAAGGTGCTGATCGGCCTGTGCCTGGCCCTGAGCTTCAGCGGCGGGCTGATGTCTGTGGGTCACCAGGGCATCGCGCTGGCGGCGATCATGGGCGCGTTCATGGGTATCGGCCTGCGCTGGATCGTGACGGGCGGCGCCAACCTGGCGGGCAAGAACATCCCGCTGCTGCCCTCGCTGGGCGTGATCGCACTTGGCGGCGTGATCGGCGCGGTCGGCGGAGGGCCCGTCAGCGGCGTGTGGTGGGGCGCCCAGGAAGAAGCAGCCTGGAGCGAACTGACCTCGGACACCGCCGGCTACACCGACGGCTGGGAATGGGACTGGCGCTATTTCGATAAGATTCCCGCCCAGTTCCACCGCCCGGACGCACAGGGCGCCAGGAAGCTGTCGGAGGTGCGCTACGACATTCGCGAGAGCAACCTGGTCGACCTGCGCCAGCACATCTACGACATCCGCATCAACCACCCCGGCGACCCGCACTACCAGGCGGCGCTGGACGCGGCGTCGGGTGAGCTCAAGAAGAAGTACGACGAGGTGCTGGAGAAGCTGGGCAAAGAGGCCTGGCAGCACACCAAGACCGAGTTCGAGCTGGACGAAGACCTGCGCGCGGCCTTCAAACTGGTGCTGACCGACCTGGCCGGCGCGCCCACCTCGGACGTTCACGTGGCGTTCAAGAACAGCTCCGCGCTGGATGCCCCGGAAGGGCACGAGATCAACCTGGCGTCGGAGGTGCGTTACGTGGAGACGCGCCTTGGACTGGATGTGCCCAAACCTCCCAAGGTGATCGACCCGGGGGCCGCATTTTCGCCGACCTACGACAACGCCCGGCGCGGGGCGTTCATCAAGGTGGCCGGCGAAGCGTTCAAGCAGGTGTTTGACGCCACGCTGCTCACGCTGAAGCCGCTGGACAACGGCGACAAGCGCGAGGGCAAGTTCGTGCTGGAGGTCAGCTCGCACATCCGCCGCGCGGACAGCTACTTCCACTACACCTCGAACACGCCGGGCGGCGGCAAGATCCTCAACGGCTTCCTGTTCGCCATCGAGGTGGACTGGGAGCTGCGCCTGCTGGGGCGCGACGGCAGCGTGATGTACGAGAAGAAGGTCTCCAGCGTGCCCGGCGAGCAGCTCTCGATCATCCCGCAGGACAGCGACCCGGAGTGGGCCGTCTACAGCATCCTGATGGACTCGGCCTACTTCAACTACTCGCGTGAAGTGGTCGGCAACTTCGGCATTCAACCGCCCGCGCCCAAGACCCAGTTCGCCTACAGCAACTACGGCGTCTCGGACAAGTAGAACAGGTTTCCCGCCTTCGCTGAAGCTTCCGCCTTCGCTGAAGCTTCGGCGGACGGGCCGGCGGGCAGGCAGGTTAAGGGTTACAGGTGCCAGGGTTCTCCCTGGCACCTGTTTCCTTAATCTCGGACTGTGCACCCTGGGCGAGCACCCCCTGAAACCTGAAACCTGTTCCCTGTAACCTGTACCTCCATGCGCCTGCTCAGTTACAACATCCACAAGGGCATCGGCGGCCGTGACCGGCTGTACCGGATCGAGCGCATCATCGAGGTGGTGCGCGCCGAGCAGCCCGACCTGGTGTGTCTTCAGGAAGTGGACCGCAACGTGCGGCGCAGCGAATTCGACGACCAGCCGGCGCTGCTGGCGAAGTACCTTCAGTTCGAGCCGGGCGCTTACCAGTTCAACCACCGGGTGGGCGGCGGCGGTTACGGCAACCTGGTGCTGACGCGCTGGCCGATCGTGCAGCGCCACAACATCTCGCTGCGCGTGAAGGGGCGCAAGAACCGGCGCGCGCAGATCGTGGTGATCGAGGCGCCGGGCGGCCCGCTGCGCCTGGTGAACTGGCACCTGGGCCTCAGCGACAAGGAACGCCACACCCAGGTGGCGCGCCTGCTGGGGCATGAGCGTTTTCACGACTACCACGGCATGCCCACGCTGATCGCCGGCGACTACAACGACTGGCGCAACACACTGCATCGCGGCGCGTTCGCCGCGCACGGCCTTGAACAGGTCACCGCGCCCCCCTCGCGCTTCCGCAGCTTCCCGGCCTACATGCCGGTGGGCGCCTTGGACAAGGCCTTCCGCTGCCCGCGCATCAGGGTGGAGCGCGCGCACGTGGTGCGCAGCAAGCTGACCAGCCAGGCCTCGGACCATCTGCCGCTGGTAATCGATTTCCAGGCGTCTTGAAGCACTGGCCAAGCGCCCCTCGGAATCCGATAATCTTCAACCCTAAAGGGATGGCGGGCATGGCCGAAGACCGGCAGAAATCCATCGTGGCAGCGCTGCTGGCAGTGCGCAGCGGCATCGTCACGCCCGACCAGGCCGTGGCGGCGCTGAAAGACCCCGGCAAGGCCAGCTCGCTGGTCGAGTTCGGCGAGGCGCCGCCGATGATCACGCTGTCGGGCGACGACGGCGAGTTCGAGCAGTTGCCGATCATTGACGTGCTGGAGGATCCCGCCAAGCAGAGGCGCGCGCTGGAGGACATCGGCATCTCCGAGAGCGTGCAGCAGACCCTGTTCAGCTTCGGCAGCGACGGCGAACACGGCTACCGCGTGCTGCACGACACCTTCAAGCAGGTGGCCGGCGGCGGGCGCCGCCTGGGCGACAGCGACATCCGCCCGGCGGTGGAGCGCGCCGCCGACTCGGAGAGCCCCACCCAGCCGCCCCAGGGCGACACCGGCGTGCTGCGCCTGACCACGGGCAAGTTCTTTCCCAACTTCGGCGTGGCCAACCAGCGTTACGAAATCCGGCGCGAGCACGCGCGCGGCGGCATGGGCCGCATCATGCTGGCGCGCGACCGCGCGATCGGGCGCGACATCGCGCTGAAAGAACTGCTGCCCGGCCTGGCGGGCGGCAGCAGCAGCATCCCCGGCAGCGTGCCGCAGCAGTACACCAACGACAGCGGCGGCGTCGTCGAGCGCTTCCTGCGCGAGGCCAAGATCACCGGCCAGCTCGAGCACCCGAACATCGTGCCGGTCTATGAAATCGGCACACACGAAGACGGCAGCATCTACTACACGATGCGCTTCGTGCGCGGCAAAACCCTGAACGACCGGCTGCGCGAGATCCGCAAGGACGACAGCCTCAACAAGCAGGAGAAGCTGGCGGCGCGCATCAAGCTGCTCGACAGCTTCATCGACGTGTGCCAGGCCATCGCCTACGCGCACTCCAAGGGCGTGATCCACCGCGACCTGAAGCCCGAGAACATCATGCTGGGCGACTTCGGCGAGACCCAGGTGCTGGACTGGGGCCTGGCGCGCATCAAGGGCCAGGAAGACAAGGCGCTCAAGGACCTGCAGAAGGGCTCACTGGCGCTGTCCAAGTCGCTGATCCAGTCCGACAGCCAGGCGCTCACGCTGGACGGCAGCATCGTCGGCACGCCCGCCTACATGCCGCCCGAGCAGGCAAGGGGCGAGCTCGAGAACGTGGACGAGCAGTCGGACGTCTATTCGCTGGGCGCCGTGCTGTACCAGATCCTGACCGGCCTGCCGCCCTACGAGGGCCCCATGGCCGCGCTGATCGTGCAGGCCGTGCTTTCCGGCCCGCCGCTGCGCGTCTCGGCCCGTGAAAAGGACATCCCGCGCGAGCTGGAGGCCCTGGTCGAGAAGGCGATGGCCCGCGACAAGAAGGACCGCATCCGCAGCGCGCTCGAGCTCGCCAGCGAAGTCAAGGCCTTCCGCGACGGGCGCACTTTGGGCAGCTACCAGTACAGCGCCAGCGAGATGGTGCGACGCTTCGTGCGCCAGCACCGCACGGCCGTGAGCCTGGGCGTACTGTGTTTCCTGCTGCTGGTGGCGGCGACGATCTTCTTCATGCAGCGCATCACGGAAGAGCGCGACCGCGCGATGCAGGCCCACGAGGACGCGACGCGCAAGCAGGTGATCGCGGAGGACGCCCTGCACTTGGCACAGGAAGAGCGCAGCGCGCGCCTGAAGGCCGAAGACGACGCCCGCCGTGCCGCGCAGCTTGAGCTGGAATCGCGCGTCGACGAGGCCCGGCGCATGATGGAAACCATCGACGGCATGCGCATTGAGCCCGCGCTGCACGACCTGGCCGCCCGCGTCAGCGAATACGAGATGCGCCTGGCCGGGCCGCCCGCGCGCACTTTCCTTGAGCTGCCGGTCGATGAGCAGGTGGGCAACGGTGTGCTGCTTTCCAGCCTGCTGGGCTTTGTGTCCGCCAAACAGAACCTGATCGACCTGCTGACCGGCCCGGCCGGCACCGAGCTGCCGGGCGCGGTGGCGCAGATCGACCTGGAGAGCGAGCGCAAGAACCTGGACCAGATCCGCCTGCAGACCTCGCGGCTGGCCGCCATCAACGGCGACTTCCCGCTGGCGATGCTGCTGCTGAGCGGCGCCGGGCTGGCGCCCGAGATCCTGGGCGCGGAGAAGCAGCGGATCGAGACCTCCCAGGCCGACCTGCTGGCGCTGCACCGCACCCGCATCAGCGAGGCGCTGGCCGACGTCGAGGCCGGCCTGACCCGCGAGTGGCGTGAGCCGGGGGCGCCCGGCCTCGAAGAGTACGTCAGGCGGCTCTCCAGCTACCGCGAGCGCCAGACCGTGCAGATGCTGAAGTCCGAACTCGAAAACCTGCTGACCCGCGACGTCAGCAGCTGGGGGCGCCCGCGTTTTGACCTCGCCATCCTGGTCTGCCGCGTGCTGGGCAACTGTAACCAGCCCGCCGAGGCCGTGCCGGTGCTGGCCGCGTTCCTGGACAAAACCACGCACCCGGAACTGGCCTTCGAGGCCGGGCGTGCCCTGTGCGCGACCGGCAGCACCGACGCCTTTTCCGTGCTGACGCAGGCCATGCGCCGCCGCGGGCTTGACTGGTGGCGCGAGATCCAGCCCTTCTTCGCCGCCGTGCCCATGCCCGCCAACGTGCGCGAGCCCCAGGGCGTCACCGACTGGGTGGACCGCAGCGTGGCCCTGCGCGCCCGCGGCGACTACCCGGGCGCCGAGAACGCGGCCTCCCGCGCGCTGGGGCTGGACGAGATTTCCGCCGAGGCCCTGCTGCACCGCGCGCTGGCCCATCGCGGCAACGGCCGCCCCGGCTCCGCCGAGGCTGACCTCAGCCGCGCGCTGGAGCTTGCGCCGGACTACTACGAGGCGCTGCTGGAGCGCGGCCGCCTGCGCAACGACGGGCCGATCTTCACCCCGGTGCTTGAGGATTTCAGCCAGGCCATCAACCTGCGCCCCGGCGACTGGCGCGGCTGGCGCGCGCGCGGCGACGCCAACGGCCGGCGTTACAAGCTGGCCGAGGCAAAGGCGGACTACCAGCAGGCCCTCGCGCTTGAGCCCAACCGGCTGGAGCTGTACCTCGAGTACGCCGACCACCTGCGCGCCAACGGGCGCTACGAGGACGCGCACGGACAACTGACCCGCGCCGTGGAACGCTGGCCCGAGGACTGGCGCACCTGGTCTGCCCGGGCCTGGCTGCGGCGCGAATTCGGCCAGGGCGACGCGCAGTCCGACGCCATGAAGGCCGTGGCGATGAACCCGCTGGACGCCAAGTCATGGGACGTCGCCTCGCAGATCTACTTCGCCCACTCACGTTTCCTGGAAGGCATCGACGCCGCCACCAGGGCCGTCGAAGCCGACCCCAAAGAGTGGCTGGCCTGGTATTACCGCGGCCTGCACTGGCACAAGTGGGCCGAGAAGGACGACGCCGGCTGGTACAACACCGACGGCGGCGGCGGCGGCACCCGCCCCCGCGCGCTGGAGGGACAGCCCCAGATGTCGCTCTCCGAGCTGCTGCGCGTGCGCAAGGAACGGCGCGAAAACGCCGCCCGCGACTTCCGCGAAGCCCTGAAGGTCGAGCCCGAGGATTTCCGCAGCTGGTTCCTGCTGGCGGACACGCTGATCCAGCTGCAGCGCTACGACGAGGCCGCGGAAGCCTGCCGCGACGCGCTTGAGCGCTCGCCCTTCTGCTACATGCGCTGGGGCGGCATGGCCGTCAGCGAAGTGCGCTTCTGGAACGACGCGCTGGCCTACCGCCACCTGCTGAAGGCCGAGCCGCGCGACAACCACGAGCGCATCGGCAAGGCCATGATGCTGGCCGTAGCCGGCGGCTCGTCGCTGTTCCTGATCGAGGCTGAGCGCCAGAAGGCCGAGCTGGCCGAGGCGCTGCGCCTGCTGCTGCAGGCGGGCGACGACCCGCAGCTCGGCGCCGATTTGGTGTTCTGGTGCTACGCGTCCGACCGCCTGCTGGACGCGCTGATGGGCGGCGGCGGGCGATTCTTCTACTTCGAGGCCCTGCAGCTCTGCGAGCAGCGCGTGAAGCTGGGCCGCTTCCTCGACGCCGACTTCCACACCCGCCACGCCATGGCGCTGGCCGGCGTCGCCAAGATGTACGACGACGCCAGGCTGGTGCAGCTGCTCGACAACCCGGAACGCAAGGCCGAGTTCGAAAGCATGAACCTCAGCCTGCTGGCCGAGCGCGAGCAGGACTACCGCGGGCGCGCCGGCAAAGCCCTGCTGGCCGGCGCCGCGGTCGGCCTGCGCAGCAGCACGCTGGACCTGCGGCGCGCGCCGTGGCCGATCGTCAGGGATCTGGCGAACTGGGCCGAGATCGAGTCCGCACTGAACGCGCCCCCGGGCGGCGAAGCGGAATCCCTCTACGACCAGCTGATTTTGCTGGTGGGCGTCACCGACGGCAGCCCGGCCTGGCAGGCGGGTTTGCGCAGGTTCGACAACATCCTCAGCGTCAACGGCACGGCCGTGAACAGCACCCAGGACTTCATGGGCGCCTGGGGGCCGATCCCCGAGGGGCAGGAAGTGGTGATCAAGGCCCGGCGCTTCGTGTTGAAAGACGGCAACCCGCAGCCCGTGGTCGGCGACGACGGCAAGCCGGTGCTGGACCAGCAGGGTTTCGTGACCTGGCAATCCGAGGAATTCGATGTGAAGGTCAAGCGCGGCTTCCTGGGCATCAACCTGGGCCAGGGCTTCGTGCCGCCGCGCTTCGCGCGGTAATACGCCGTCAACCAAGTGCTGCAACAGTTGACCGTTTCGATCGACGCGGTGACCGCGAAGAGCCGCCAAGGACCGCGAAGAACCGCAACAACTGCATCGCGCAGCTTGCGCGTTGAAGCCGCCTGACCGACGAAGCCTTGGCGTGGTTAGCGAAAGCGAGAGAACACGGATTACGCTGGCGCCGCCCCGCAGTTGATTGCAACCCTCGCTTCAGGGGCCACAAAAGCACGAAATCACAAAACGTACTGCCACAAAAACTGCCGGCAGTTTTCGTGTGTGGTGGTTTCGTGCTTTGGTGTTTTCGTGGCCTATCTGCAGTTGGAAACGAGTTGCAACTGCAGAGAGCCGTTAACGCCCGTCACTTCGCGGCCGTTTGCGGTGCTTCGCGGTTGCACTTCAGGACAGAGTGCAACGGGCGGAGAACTTGCCCGACGCTGCACCAGGACCTACCACTCCAGGGGCTTGCCGACCAGGGCGTCCACCACGACCACGCGCGTACTGGCCCGGCTGCGTGATTTCAGGTGCAGGTTCCACACCGGCAAAAACACCAGCTGCACCTTCTTGGGCGTCGCCTTGAAGCGTCGCTTGAAACTCTCCTTGATCACTTCGTCGCTCTTGCGGTTGCGCAGCTCGGCCTCGTGCAGCTTCACGTCGGCCGGGCGCTTTTCCTCGAAGGTGACGGCGCCGTCGAAGTCGACGATGCGGCTGGCGTACTCCTCGGGGCGTTCCTCGAGGCGGATGCCGGTGCCCGGGTCGAAGATCACGATCTTCAGGTTCTCCGGGTGCAGGTAGATGTTGTCCAGCATCTCGTCGTGGCGCGGCCCGAACAGCCGCTTCAGGAACATGCGGGTGACCTTCTCGGTGAAGCTGAGCTGGATCACCAGCCGGTGGTCGATCTCGACGTGGTCGAGCTCTTCGTCATCGCCGATCATGCCGAACAGGCTGGCGCTGCGGCGCACCTCGCGCGCGGCGCGTTCGGCGTCGTTGCTGCTTACGCGCGACACGATCACCGGCACCAAACGCTCCAGGCCCAGGTCCGGGCGCAGGCCGGATGCCACCGAGTAATAGCGGTTCTCGCGCCCCACCTTGAACTTCTTCGCGCGCTTGGCGGCCAGCAGCCGCAGCAGTCGGCCGCGCGCCGCGGCTTCGCCGATGCCGGCCTTGGCGGCGAATTCTTTCGTGGACATGGAGGCCGCTTTCCGCAGCACCTTGTCGGTCTCATCGATTTCCGGGTCCACCTGCAGGGTTGCGGTGGAACTGGGGCCTACCACCGGCTCGTCAGGCGGCAGCTCATCCTCTTCTTCTTCCGCTTTCGGCTCCGGCAGATCCTCGAGCTGCTGCAGCGTATCGTCTTCGCCCAGCGTGTGCTCCAGCTCGATGAAGCGTTCCCGCACGGTCTCCGCCTCGGATTCGCTCTCCGGGTCGCTGCTCTGCCAGGGCCGGTCCATCAGCTCTTCGATGCGCTCGTCGTCCAGCGTTTCGTGCTTCGTGTACAGCCAGCGGCATTGCAGCCGGTGGGTCTGCTTGAAGTTGTCGGGGCTGATCAGCACGAACTGGCCGGGCTTCTGGCTAGGCAGCTCTTCCATGATCGCGTCCACGTGCACCGGGTCCAGCGACTTGACCGTGGGCTGCACCTTCTTCATGTCCTGGCGCGTGGTCAGGCGCCCGATCGCCCAGGTGCCGAACTGCGCCATCGCCTTGTAGTCCACGTCGGCCGGGTTCTGCGTCGCCATCAGGCAGCACACCCCGTATTTGCGCGCCTGCTTGAACAGCAGGCTCAGGGCCGGCTTGCAGGCGGGCTTGCGCACCGGCGGAATGAAGGGCGCCACCTCGTCGATGTAGAACATCGCCTGCGGCTGCTGGCTGGGGTTGCGCAGCATCCAGGTGTACAGCCGCTCCACCAGCGCGGCGACGAAGAACTCCTTGTCCTCCTGGCTGTGCAGCGTGTTCAGGTAGATCACGCTCAGCCGCGTCTTGCCCGGCTCGGCGGCCGCGTTGTCGCCCAGGCCCAGCAGCAGCTCGATGTCCAGCGCCAGCCCCTCATGGAACAGCAGGCGGCGCGCCCCGACGTCCAGCCGCGCCAGCTTCTGGCAGGCGTGGTCGATCTTCTTGACGTCGAGGTAACGGCCGAACTCCTCTTTGCTCGCGTCGTCCAGGTTCAGCAGGTAGCTGGTGAAGTCGTCCAGGTTGCGCGGGAACTTGCCGGCCTTGAGCAGGCGACTCAGCGCGTTGTCGAGCACGGCCACCAGGCCGGCGCCGTCGTCGCCGTCCAGGTCATAGCCCAGCAGGCTGACCACCATGGTGGCGATACTGGTGATGGCATACACGCGGTCGCGCGCGGGCAGGCTACCGACGTCGATCGCCATGGGGTCGGCCGAAAGCGCGATGCCCTTGCGGCTGGCGGGGGTGAAGATGACGGGGTCAACCTTTGCCGCGAACTCGGCGGCCAGGGCCGGGTCGATGCCCTTTTCGCGCAGGAACTCGGGGTTGTCGGCGTTGAGCGCGAGGCTGCACAGGTCGCCCTGTGGGTCCACGCAGATGGCGGGCAGGCCGTGACGGATCATCTCTTCGGTCAGCACCTTGCAGAACACGGTCTTGCCCGAGCCGCTGCTGCCCAGCGCCATCATGTGACGCAGCAGCGAGTCTGCCTTGAGATGCAGCGGCGCCGGCTCTGGCGCGGCGCGGTCAAATCCGATGAAGAAGTCGGCCATGACGCGTGTTTACCAAAAGCACAGCGGGCGGTGAACAGATGCGCCGGTCGCGGCTTTGCTGGGCCGGCAAGCGCCGCGGCACGGCCTGCCGCATCCTCACTCTCCGGCGGCTGGATCACGATGCCGTACCGCGGCAGCCGATTGCCGACCCGGGGCTCCTGTATTCGCTCTTGGCGTGGCGCGTGGCGTCGCTAAGTTGGACGCTGTGGTTTTGAACCGGGGTTTAAACAGCCATGAGCGACATTGAACGCGAAGTGATGGAGCAGGACGTGCTGCTGGTCGGCGCCGGGCCCGCCAACCTGGCCTGCGCCATCAAACTCAAGCAGCTGATCAACAAGCACAACGAGAGCGCATCCACGCCGCTCAGCGCCGAGATCAGCCTGATCGAGAAAGCCCCCGAGATCGGCCACCACCAGCTCTCCGGCGCGGTGATGGACCCCAAGGGCATCTCCGAGCTGTTCCCCGACTGGCAGTCGCAGGGCTTTCCCGTTGAGTCCGAGGTCATCAACGACGCGATGATCGAGCTCAAGAAGAACGGCAAGCGCAGCGGGCCCAAGTTCGTGCCGCCGGTGATGCGCAACCACGGCAAGTTCATCGTCAGCCTCAACAAGGTCGTGAAATGGATGGCCGCCAAGGCCGAGGAGCTGGGCGTCAACGTGTTCCCCGGCTTCCCCGGCGCTGAAGTCCTCTACGAAGGCAAGCGCGTGAAGGGCGTGCGCGCGCGCGACATGGGAGTGGACAAGTGGGGCGATCCGAAGGACGGCGAGTTCATGCCCGGCGGCGACCTGGTCGCCAAGGTCACCGTGCTGGGCGAGGGCACCCGCGGCTCGCTCGCCAAGCACCTGGTACCGAAACTCAAGCTGGATGAAAAGCGCAACCACCAGATGTACCAGATCGGCGTGAAAGAGGTCTGGAAGCTGGGCGAGAAGGGTAAGCAGGTCATCAAGAAGGGCGACGTCTACCACACCATGAACTACCCGCTGCCCAACGGCGTGTTCGGCGGCGGCTGGATCTACGGCATGGACAACGACATGGTCAGCATCGGCCTTGTCGTGGGTCTGGATTACAAGGACCCCACCCTCGACCCGCACAAGCTGTTCCAGACCTGGAAGACCCACGCCTTCCTGCAGTCGATCCTGGCTGACGGAGAAATCCTGCACTACGGCGCCAAGACCATCCCCGACGGCGGCTACTGGGCCATGCCCAAGCTCAGCGCCGACGGCGTGCTGCTGGTCGGCGACACCGCCGGCTTCCTGAACAGCATGCGCCTCAAGGGCATCCACCTCGCCATGAAGTCCGGCATGCTCGCGGCCGAGACCATCTTCGAGTGCCTGAAAGACAACGACTTCAGCGCCGAGCGCCTGCACAAGTACCAGAACGCCTTTGAGACCAGCTGGGCCAAGGCCGAGCTGTGGTCCGTGCGCAACTTCCGCCAGGGTTTCCAGCTGAGTGAAATCTTCGGCATGGCCAACACGGCCGCGGGCATCGTGACCGGCGGGCGCGGCTTCTTCGGCCGCCTGCGCAGCGAGCCGGACCACGAGCTGGGGCGCGTGGCCGTGCCCGGCACCACGCCGGCGCAGGACCCGGCCCAGTACGACGACAAGCTGACCTTCGACAAGCTGAAGGACGTGTACTACTCGGGCAGCACGCACGAAGAGAACCAGCCCTGCCACCTGCAGGTGACGCAGCCGGACGTGTGCGTAACGAAGTGCACCGTCGAGTACGGCAACCCCTGCCAGCACTTCTGCCCGGCCAAGGTCTACGAGATGGTGCCGCGCGACGAGGGCAAGGGCATGAGCCCGCAGTTGAACCGCGAGGGCGAAGGCCGCGCGAACATGCAGGGCCTGGTGTTAAAAATCAACGCCAGCAACTGCGTGCACTGCAAGACCTGCGACATCAAGGACCCCTACCAGGTAATCAACTGGGTAGTACCAGAAGGCGGCGGCGGCCCGATCTACACGGAGATGTAGAAGAGTGGCCCGCGCTAAGTGGCACGCGCTGAGTGGCACGCGCTTCCAGCGCGTGAGTAGTGCCACGGGCTTCAAGCCCGTGGCCGCTCACCCCACCCACTTCCAATCCACGAGCCCCGCCGCCACCGGGTTTTCGCGGGTGTACCTGACGTAATGCTCGAACTCGGCTTCGTCACGAACCAGGTGATCGTAATACTCGGTCTGCCAGAATGTCCCGCTGCGGCCGAGCGTCTTGTTGGCCACGTTGGCGGTGAAGGACTTCCAGCTGTGCAGGATGGATGACAGCGAAAAGCCAGGCACGGGCTGAACCACCGCATGCACATGGTTCGGCATCACGCACCAGGCGAACAGCAGATAGCGCTGCCGATCAAAGTGCTGGAGCGCGCCGGCCACGATCTCCGCGACTGAGTCATCTCGAAGCAAGCATTGACCGTGGCATTCATCGAGTAACTTGAGGAAAGCTTCTGACTTCAGCTTTGAGCGGCGCACCAGGTCGTCCGCCGTCAGGGGCTTGTCGGTACGTCCGAATTGACGTTCAAGCAGCGCCTGTTCGGATTTTAGCTTTGTAATGGCGGACTCGGGCAGCGAGTCGGCCAGTCGAAAAGTGACGAAATAGGTGGCGCCTTCCGCTGTCCAGTGCGGCAGGTTGGCGCCTTGACGCCTCTGGATGGGACCTGGCATTTGTTCAGTTTAGTTGCTGCGGCCATGGGCTTGAAGCCCATGGCACTACTCACGCGCTGGAAGCGCGTGCCACTTTTTTCGCTACTTCTTCCCCATGGTGGGCGGGAAGATTTCGTCGATCTTTTTGCTTACCTCTGGCGTGATCTGCACCTTCAGCGCCTCGAGGTTGTGCTTCAGCTGCTCGAGCCTGGTCGCGCCGGTGATCACGCTGCTTACGCCCTTCTGGGCCAGGCACCAGGCTATCGCCAGCTGCGCGCGGGTTACGCCCACTTCATCCGCCAGCGTCTTGAACTTCTTCACGCGCTGCTTGTTGTCCTCGGTCAGGTACGAGTTGCGCAGGTTTTCGCTGCGCCACAGGCGCGCGCCTTCGGGCAGGCCGTCGTCGTACTTGCCGCTTAACAGGCCGCTGGCCAGCGGACTCCAGGTCACCACGCCCATGCCCAGTTCTTCGACCGCCGGCTGCACCTCCGTGTGGTAGCGGTGGCGCGCGACCAGGCTCAGCTGCGGCTGCTCCACCCGCGGTGGGTAGGCGTACCATTCCTTGGCGGCCGTGGACGCGGCGTGGATCTGCTCCGCGCTGTGCTCGCTGGTGCCCCAATACAGCACTTTGCCCTGTTTGATCAGGTCGCTCATGGCGCAGGCGGTTTCCTCTGCGGGCGTGTTGGGATCCGGCCGATGGCAGAAGTAGATGTCGACGTAGTCGGTGCCGATGCGCTTGAGCGATTTTTCGATGCTCTCGAAGATGTGCTTGCGCGAGAGGCCGGTGTCGTTGACGTCCTCGGACATGGGCCAGAAAACCTTGGTGCTGATCACCAGCTCGTGGCGCGGCAGCTCTTTGAACACGCGGCCCATGGCCTTCTCGGCCTCGCCCTTTTCGTAGATGTCGCTGATGTCGAAAAAGTTCACGCCGGCCGAGTAAGCGTGCTTGATGATGCTCTCGACGGTGTCTTCGTCTTTGACGCTGGCGCCGTAGGTGGTCCAGCCGCCCAGGCTGAGCGCCGAAAGGCGCAGGCCCGACTTGCCCATGTAGCGGTACTGCATGTCAGCGTTGAACATGGTTTGGTGCCTGGTGGTTGGTGACTGGTGGACACACTAGTGGCATGAACACACAGGGCAACGTGTCTGTTCCGGAATGAACGAAATGGACGCGTGTTTGTGCTAGTTCTTCCCACGAACACGCGCACACTCTTGTCCCGTAATTTTCTTTGCCTCCCCGAGTCCAATACCATAGAGCCGCATTAGCGCCACCACGACATGCAACGGCCACTGGTCCTCTTCCACGGCTCTAACCACAACCTCGGCCGCGCTCGCTCCGGATTGCACCATAGGGCGATAGCGCTCGATCAGTTCTTCAGCGGTGGGATAGTCTTCTATAGGTCTCGGCACGCAGTCACCAAAGCGGAAGGATTTGAGGGTTCACAGTCTACACAAGCTGAAGTGCTTGCCGCACCAACTCTTCCGTTGTGGCGCCTGCGCCTAGTTTCTCGGCGGCTTTGGTTACGGCCGTTTCGCTTTTATTCTGGGGATAGCCGAGCGCGAGCAGCGCGAGAATGGCGTCGTTTGACGTGCCCGGCAGGCTGGGCCGCGCGCTTGCGCTTGCGGCTCTTGTCCCCCACTTTGCGAAGTCGTCGCGCAGCTCGGTCACCATGCGCTCGGCGGTCTTGGGGCCGATGCCTTTGAAACGCTTCAGGCCGGCCACGTCGGCGGCGGCCACCAGGCTGATGATCTGGTCCGGGTCGGCGGCGCACATCACCGTAATCGCCGTCGCCGGGCCGATGCCCTTGACGGTGATCAGCGCGCGGAACAGGTCGCGCTCGCGCTCGGTCAGGAAGCCGAACAGGCGTTCTTCGCCCTGCTCGGCGTTGATGGTGTGATGCACCAGCAGCAGCGCCTCGCCGCCCTTCAGCTTGCCGCTGGTCGAAAGCGGCACCGCAATGCGATAGCCCACGCCGCCGGCCTCAAGCACCACGGTGCCGGGCAGCATCGAGTGAATCTTGCCACGGATGAATTCGTACATCCGGTCGTTTTACAGCGCGGCGCCGCGCCCCCCAAGATGTGTAAAGCCGGGTGATTCCGAAAAAACCACAGAACCCGGAGGAGGGCCGGGTTCTGTCGCTCGCCCGAACTGCGTTGTACTCGGAACGCGGGGCTCATTCGGGCGAGCGGAAAGCCGCGTGTTCTTGGCCTGTCGTCTGGCTCATGCGCGCAGCACCTTCCGTTTGATGCGCAGGCCGGCAGCCAGGGCCAGCAGGGCCAGAAGGCTCAGAGCCAGCCCGTTGCCGGCGTTGCCCCCGGCGCAGCCGGCGGCCTCGTCCTGCCCGGTTTCCACGCTATCGATGGAGCGCGCTTCAAGGAAGCTCAGCCCGGTAGCAGAGTCGGTCACAACCTCCAGCCGGCCGTCGACAGCTGCATCGGCGGAGACGGCCCCGTCGAGCGCCACGTTGCTTCCCACGACACCGAGCTCAGGCTGCTTGACTTCCTCCCCCGGTTCGTCCGCTTCGGCGGCCGGGACGAAGTTGACGAAGTGGCAGTACTCGCTGAACTCGCCGCTGCTGTGATCGTTGCAGCCGCGAACGCGCCACATGTAGTAGTACTCTGCGTCGGTTCCCTGTTCGGCGAACTGAGGGAGAGCAACCAGGGCAGTGTTCCCGCTGATTTCGGCCACGGTGGCGTCGCTGTAGGTGCCGACGCGGTCATAGCGCTGGATTTCTACCTCGTAGCGCTGGGCGCCGATGGCGGGCATCCAGGCCAGGATCACGACCTCGCCCTTCAGCACCTCGAAGTCCCCGGGGGTAACAGGGGTCGCGGTGCCGATCTCGCCGAGAAGGAAGGCCATGGTGTTGTCGGCCACGCGGGCTCCGTCGCGCCCCCCCACAACCACCAGGCGGTCCCGTTTCAGGTCGTAGGCGCCGGTGTGCCAGAAGCGTCCGTTGGAATCATCTTCGGATGGCAGCTGGTTCCAGTTCATGTCGTTGAGGTCCAGCCTGAAGGTTTCGTTGGTGGCGCTGGTGCCTCCCAGGAAGCCCCCCTGCAGGATCATGGCGTGACGGATCGGGTCGTAGGCCACGGCGGGGTAGCGGCGCGCGCTGGGGGTCGAGGCGTCAGTCAGGTTGCTCCACACCAGGCCGCCGTCGAGGGTCAGCGAGTGGAGTCCACCAGTGTGTCCGCGGTACACCAGCATACGCTGGCCGATCGGATCGTAGATAGCAGCGTTGCCGACACTGGTGCCGCCGGGGATGTTGACCGTGGGCAGCGCGCCCTTGCCCCAGTTGCTGTCCCGTTCGTTGAGATTGAAGGCCCACACATCGTGCAGCGTGGCGGAGGAGGCGTAGCCGCTGTAAAGGATCACGCGGTCGTTGAGCTGGTCGTAAACCAGCGATGCCTGGGTGCGGGGCGACGGACGCGCGCCATCGGGGTCTACGCCGAGTTCGGTCCAGAACTCGCCGTCCGGGTTCAGGCTGAGAGCGAAGATGTCGTTGGTGTTGCCGCTGGCCGACCCGCCACCAAACACGATCAGCCGGTTGCGCTTCGAGTCATAAGCCGCGGCCGCCTCACGGCGGGGGGTGGGAGCAGTGCCCTTGGGGGTGAGTTCACGCCAGGTGCCCTCGTCCATCGAGTAAGCGAGCACCCGGTTCGACAGGACACCGTTCTGGAAGCCGCCGAACAGGATCAGCCGATCGTTCTGGGCGTCCATAACCATCACGTGCTCCGAGATGGTGAACGGCAGGTCTGCAACTTCGTAAGCGTCCTGTGCCGCGAGGGGCAGGGCGCAGCCGGCCACCGCGGCCAGCAGGACAGAGCGGATGTTGATGAGAGCTTTCATGACTAACCTCCTTTCGAGTACACCTGAAGCATACCACGCCAATTGCACAGATACGCCAATACGCACTGTGCATTTTGGAAATATTTGGCGAATATCCTTTAGGTATAAAGCAGTTTTGAACGGAAAAGCCGCGCTATTCTTCTTTTAAATCCTTTAGTATCAGGCTGTTATGTGTTTTTTGAAACACACGTTGATTATATGAACAACGGTTTAGAGCGCACAGTCGCGCCTCGAACCACCCATAAATTGCACAGTCACACTTCAGCCAACCCCCTCTCGACCAATTCCTGCAGCCACGCGGCTTCGCTGCTATCCTGACCACATGACCAAGCCCAAGCCTGTACTTCTCGTGATCATGGACGGCTGGGGCGTGGCGCCGCCCGGGCCCGCCAACGCAGTCACGGCCGCCAACCCGGAGACCTTCAACCGCCTCCTGCAGACCGAGCCCCACACGGTAATCGAGGCCAGCGGCGAAGACGTCGGCCTGCCGCCGGACCAGTTCGGCAATTCCGAGGTCGGCCACCTCAACCTCGGCGCCGGGCGCATCGTCTGGCAGGAAATCACCCGCATCAACAAGGACATCCGCGAAGGCCGCTTCGCCAAAAACCCCGCGCTGGCCAAAGCGCTGGAGGCCGCGCGCCCCCACAGTGATGAGGGCGGCTGCATCCACCTGATGGGCCTGGTCAGCGACGGCGGCGTGCACTCCAGCGACGTGCACTACTTCGCGCTGCTGGACTGGCTGAAGACCGCCGGCTTTCCCGGCGAGCGCGTGTTCTTTCACGTCATCACCGACGGCCGCGACACCAACCCCCACGGCGGCATCGAATACGTGGACAAGCTGCAGGAGAAAATGGCGCAGACCGGCATCGGCCGTGTCGCCAGCCTCAGCGGCCGTTACTACGCCATGGACCGCGACAAGCGCTGGGAGCGCACGCAGAAAGCCTGGGACGTCTACACCCTGGGCGAAGGCGAGATCGTGCCCGATGTGCTGGAGGCGATCCGCGAGAGCTACGCCAGGGGCGTGAGCGACGAGTTCATCACGCCCAAGCTGATCACCGAGCACGACCGGCCGCTGGGGCTGATCCGCGACGGCGACGTGGTGATCTGGTTCAACTTCCGGGCGGACCGCGCGCGGCAGTTCTGCTGGGCGCTGACGAAAGAGAAGTTCGACGGCTTCACGCGCCGCAAGCAGCCGCGCGCCACGCTGGTGACCATGACGCCGTACGCCGCGGACATCCCCGCGCAGGTGCTGTACGAGCCGCAGTCATTGAAGAACACCCTGGGCGAATACCTGGCGGGCCTGGGCCTGCACCAGTTCCGGTGCGCCGAGACCGAGAAGTACGCGCACGTTACCTACTTCTTTAATGGGGGCATCGAGCAGCCCAACCCCGGTGAAGAGCGCGCACTGGTGCAGTCACCCAAGGTGGCGACCTACGACCTGCAGCCGGAGATGAGCGCCGGAGAGGTCACCGACAAGGTGGAAGCGGCGATCCGCTCAGGCCGTTTCGACTTCGTGCTGGTGAACTACGCGAACCCGGACATGACCGGCCACACCGGCGTGTTCGAGGCCGCGGTGAAAGGCGTGCAGGCCGTGGACGCGGGCCTGAAGCGGATCATAGCGGCGGCCCAGGAAAAGGGTTTCGCGGTGCTGGTGACGGCCGACCACGGCAACGTCGAGGAGATGGAGATCGATGGGCGCAACAGCACGCAGCACAGCCACAACAAGGTGCCGCTGATCTTGACAGGTCAACACCCCGCGCGGAAGCTGAAGGAAGGCGGCAAGCTGGCGGACGTCGCGCCCACGGTGCTGGAGCTGATGGGCCTGAAGCAGCCGGCCGAGATGACCGGTGAGTCGCTGCTGGAGTAGAGTTGCAGATGCCTGAGTTCATTACCGCCAGCAGGGCAACCCATAGCCCGGTCAACCTATGGCACGTGGGCACCACCCATGGGCGCAGGTTCATCGCGTACCTCGAGATGGATGACGACGATGCGCCTGAAGGCGGCGAAGTATCCATCGACGCCGAAGCCATCGGCGACCCCGACGACGGCTGGTTGCAGGAGGTCATGCAACATGCCCGCGTTCCATCCAGAAGACAGCGCGGCTCGGGTCGGTTTGTGGTATTATGTAGTCTGCGACTGGCCCCCGGCGAGCGCTTGCACCTGACGCTGAGGCTCAACGGACAGGCTATCGCAACCCGGACCATCAGCATCACTGAGGCGAGGCAATGAGCAAGGCCAGGAAGAAAGCAGCACCCACCCAAGTGAAGTCGGACACCTGCCTTGTCATCTACACCGACAAGGACGGCCGGGAAGTAATCAAAGAACAAGCCGCTGAGTGGCGCACCGTGCGCCCGCCGAAGCGGGCCCGCAAGCGCAAGGCAAGCTAGCCGCGCGATGGCAATCAAACTCGACATCAGCAACCTGCTAGAGCCCGCCGTGGGCGAACACGGCCTGGGCGAAGACGCCGTCGCTGCGCTGGACTCGCGCATCCTGGAGTATCGCCAGACCCTGGCCGCCGAGCGCGCCTACGGCCTGCACGCGCACATGGGCCTAGCCCACGACGCGGAAATGCTCGAGAACATCCTGCGCGCCACCCAGCCGCTGCTGGGGCGCTTCCGGCACCTCGTGCTGCTGGGCATCGGCGGCAGCTCGCTGGGTTTACAGATGCTGGTGCACGCGCTACAGCCGCGCGGGCCTGCGCTGCACGTGGTGGACAATACCGACCCCACTCTGTTCGCCGAAGTACGCGAGGCGATCGAGCTCGAGCACACGCTGTTCATCCCCGTCAGCAAGTCGGGCGGCACCATCGAGACCGTGGCCGCGCTCGGCTACTTTGCCGGCGAGCTGAACAAGGCGGGCCTGAAACTCGCCGACCACATGCTCGCGATCACCGACCCCGTCAAGGGCCACCTGCGCGACTTCGCGAACCGGCATGGCATACCCACCGCCGAGATCCCGCCCGCCGTGGGCGGTCGATTCAGCGTCCTGACCGCGGCCGGGCTCGCACCCGCGGCGCTGATGAACATCGACATCGCGGCGCTGTTGCAGGGCGCGGCGCGCACGGCCGAGCTGTGCACCAGCGGCGTCACGGCGGACGACTGGCCCGCCTCGCTGGGCCTGCTGGCGCCGGAGCTGTGCCTGAAGCGCGGTAAGAACGCCCTGGTGGTGATGCCCTACAGCTCAAGGCTGGAGTATCTCTCCGACTGGTTCGTGCAGCTGTGGGACGAGTCGCTGGGCAAGGACGGCAAGGGCCAGGCGGCGATCCCGGCCGTGGGCGCGAGCGATCAGCACTCGCAGTTGCAGCTCTTTCTGGAAGGCCCGAACGACAAGGCGCTGCTGTTCATGCGTGTCGAGAAGCACCAGCCGGACATCCGGCTGGGCGCGTTCGAGTGGGAGCATTTCGGCGCGGGCTACGTGCAGGGCAAGACGCTGGGCGAGATCATCAACGCGCAGCAGGCGGGCACGGCGCAGGCCTGCACCGAGCGCAAGCGTCCCAACGCGACGCTGGCCCTGCCGTATCTTGACGCGTCAACACTCGGCGAGCTGGTGATGGGGCTGGAGATCGCGACCAGCTACGCCGGATGGGCCTTTGGCGTGAACCCCTACGACCAGCCGGCGGTCGAGCTCGGCAAGCGCATCAGCCGCCGCATGCTGGGCGGGTAGCTCCTGTTCACGGTCCGGCGCACTGACTGCCCTGGCTGGAAACGACGAAGGGCGCCCGCGAGGGCGCCCTTGCCGGTGTTTGCCGATGCTACTGGTGGCTGCCGGACTCGATGGGTTTCACCTCGAGCGGCTTTTCCTTGCGGTAGTCCGTGATGTTCTGCTGGTAAATGGCGGTGTCCATCAGGATGTAGCCGACCATCCAGGCCACGAACGCCAGCGAACTGATCAGGATCCAGAAGTTGAAGCGCTTGTCGTAGCGCAGGTGCATGAACCACAGCGCCACAATACTGGCCTTCACGCAGGCAATGCCCAGCGCGCCCACGATGTTCATGCGGCCCAGGTCAACCTGCGCCACGGCCACGGTGATCACCGTCAGCACCAGCAGCGCGCCGAGCACCTTCACCAGCGACTTCCAGCTGCTGACGTGGCCGATGGTACCCGGCAGGCCCTCATGGGGCTCGTGCACGTCGTGGCCCTGGACGTTGTGGTCGTGCTCGGTTTCGTAGGGTACGTCAGTCATGACTCTTGCCCTCCGCGCCTGTCCAAAAGGGTCAGGCACCTTTTCATTCCGCTGTGCTCCATGAAAAGGAGCCAGACCCGGGGTGCCAGACCCTGTTAGCCGATCAGGTACAGCAGCGGGAACAGGAAAATCCAGATCATGTCCACGATGTGCCAGTACAACGCCACGTTGTCGACCGCGCCGTAATACCTGCGGTTGAAGTGGCCCCTGAGCGCGCGCACGAACAGCCACGCGTACAGGCCCATGCCCACCAGAACGTGGATGCCGTGCAGGCCGGTCATGCAGAAGTAGATGGCGAAGAACGTGCCCATGCCCATGAGCTGAAGCTGCTGGCCGGTCATGCCCGGGTACTTCTCCAGCAGCGCCGGCGGCAGGTCCGCCGTCGCCACGCCGAAGTTGCTGCCCCACACCGCACCGATGTGCAGCTTGTGGCTGTACTCGAAATACTTCACCACCATGAACGCGCCGGCGCACAGGAAGGTCAGCGCCAGCGTGATCAGCAGGCCCTTGCGCTGCTCCAGTTGCGCGCAGCGCACCGACCACGCCGCGGTCAGTGAGCTGGTCAGCAGCACCACGGTGTTCAGGCCGCCCAGCCTCCAGTCAAGGAAGTAGTGGGCGTAATGGAACATCTCCTGGTGGTTGCCGCGGTACACCGCGTAGGCGGTGAACAGACCGCAGAAGAACAGCAGCTCCTGCCCCAGGAACAGCCACATGGCCAGCTTGCCCGTGCTGTACTGCTGGTGCAGGGTATCGAAGTGCATGGCCAGCTCTTTCGGCCTTGCCGGCAGAGCTTCATGCCTGGTTTCGTGTTCCGCGACGCTTGTGCTCATGGCGACCTGTTAGTGAACCTTGGAGAGAGACTTGCCCGTTTCAACCACTTCCCGCTTCAGCCGGTAACCGGCGTCCTCGGAAACCAGTTCCCAGTTCTCGAAGTCGTAGGCGCCCATCACGATGGGCTTCTCGGTGAAGTTGTGGAAGTCCGGCGGGCTGGTGGCCTGCCACTCGAGGCTGGCCGCACCCCAGGGATTCGGCGGCGCCTTCCTGCCCTTGAACAGCGAGTGCAGCAGGTAGCCGGCCTGCAGCACCACCGCGGCGCCCAGGATGTACGCGCCGATCGTGCTGATCTGGTGGAAGATCGTGAACTCGTCCAGGTAGTTCGCGTAACGGCGCGGCATGCCGCGCGTTCCCGCCACGAACTGCGGCATGAACGTCACGTTGAAGCCGATGAACACCATCACCGCAGCGATGCGCCCCAGCGTCTCGTTGTACATGCGGCCGGTCATCTTCGGCCACCAGTAGTGCACGCCGCCCAGGAAGGCGGTCAGCACCGAGCCCACCATCACCATGTGGAAGTGCGCGATGATGAAGTAGGTGTCATGCAGGTGCACGTTGGTGGCGATGCTGGCCAGGAACAGGCCGGTCAGGCCGCCGATGCCGAACAGGTAGATGAACGACAGGGCGTAGATCATCGGCGACTTGAAGTCGATCGAGCCCTTGTACAGCGTCGCCACCCAGTTGAAGACCTTGATCGCGCTGGGAATCGCCACGAAGAAGGTCAGCAGGCTGAAGATAATGCCCGCCGTCGGCGACTGGCCCGACACGAACATGTGGTGGCCCCAGACCAGGAAGCCGATCGCCGCAATCGCGATCGAGCTCCAGCCGATCGCCTTGTAGCCGAACACGTGCTTGCGGCTGAAGGTCGCGATCACCTCAGACTGCACGCCCATCGCCGGCAGCACCATGATGTACACGGCCGGGTGGCTGTAGAACCAGAAGAAGTGCTGGTACATCACCGGGTCGCCGCCGTACTGCGGCAGGAAGATGCCGATCTTGAACATGTGCTCGACCAGGCTCAGCCCCAGCGTCAGGCCCACCACCGGGGTGGCCAGCACCTGGATCAGCGAAGTCGCGTACAGCGCCCACAGGAACAGCGGCATGTGGTACATGCTCATGCCCTTGGGGCGCAGCTTGTGCATGGTGGCGATGAAGTTCAGGCCGGTCAGGATGCTGCTGAAACCCAGGATGAACACCGCCGTGTACGACAGGATCAGGTTCCACTGGATGTCACGGCCGGAAGAGTATGGCGGGTAGAGCGTCCAGCCGGTGTCGAGCCCGCCCAGGAAAAGCACGGCCAGGAAGAAGACCAGGCCGATGACGTACAGGTACCACGACATCAGGTTGACGCGGGGCAATGCCAGGTCCTTGGCGCCGAGCTGCATGGGCAGGATGAAGTTGCCCAGGCTGGCGGGGATGCCGGGGATGATGAACAGGAACACCATCACCGCGCCGTGGAGGGTGAAGGCCCGGTTGTACCAGTCGTTGGACAGGATCATGTCGCGGGGGCCCAGCAGCTCGGTGCGCAGCAGCACGGCCCAGAAGCCGCCCAGCAGCAGCGCGACGCTGACGGCCACCAGGTACATGATGGCGATGCGCTTGTGGTCAAGCGTCACCAGCCAGGACTTCAGCCCCTTGCTGGCGTTCAGGTAATGCACTTTCGGGTGGATCACTTCGCCCGAAGCGGGTTTCTCGACAATGCCACCGGCCATTGCTCAGGTCCTCTCGCTTACTGCTTCCGCAGGAAGGCGATGATCGCCTCCCGTTCTTTCTCATTGAAGTTGAAGCTGGTCATCGCGTTGGGGTAGCCCTGCACCACGTTCATGCCGGGCTTCTCCAGCGAGTCCTTGACGTACGTCTCGTCCACCACGCGGCTGGTGCCATCGGCGAACTTGCGCTCCTTGCCCCAGCGCTCGCCGAAGCCCTGGAAACTCGGGCCGCCGTTCTCGATCTGCTGGCCGTCCAGGGTGTGGCAGCTGGTGCAGTTGTCGGCGTAGATCACCGGGCCCAAATCCTCGATGGTGTACGCCTCGGGGTCGTACTCCGTCTCCACCAGGCGCTTCCACTCGGCCTCGGTCTCCACCACCACTACCTTGGTGATCATCTCGGAGTGGTCGCGGCCGCAGTATTCGGTGCAGAACAGGTCGAACTCGCCGCTCTCGGTGGGCTGGAACCAGAGCTTGTTGTAGCGCCCGGGCACGCAGTCCTGCTTGACGCGGAAGGCGGGGATGAACATGGAATGGATCACGTCCCGGTCGGGCGTGGTCATGATCATCTGGTAGGGCTTGTCCTTAATGAGGTAGAGCTTCTTGGTGGTCCAGTTCTTGGAGAAGGGGGCGCCGGAGTAGGTGAAGCGCCACTTCCACTGCGAGGCCTCCACCCTGATTTCACGCACACCGCTGTTGGGCGGGTTGACCATCTCCAGGTACCAGTAGGTGCTGACGCCGAACACCACCAGCAGCAGGATCAGCGGGATGATCGACCAGGCCAGCTCGAGCCTGGTGTTGTGGGTGCTGGTGATTTCTTCCTTGTGGCCCGGGCGCTTGCGGTATTTGACCATGAAGTAGAGGGTCGCGCCGCAGATGCCCACGAAGAAGATGATGCACAGCCACAGGATCATGAAGTAGGTGAAGTCCGACCCCGCCGCCACCGTGGAGGACTGGGGCGGAAACCAGAACGATCCGCCGGACTGCGCCAGCGGCAAGCCAGCCAGCTTGCCCAAACCTAAATCAGCCATCATCAGGTCGCTTCCGCTTGAACTTGCTCTTCGCGGGGTTTCCGCAATTCGCGGTACCACCAGTAGCCCACGAACGAAAACAGGAACAACAGTATCCCCACGCCGCCCACCCTCATCATGTTGAAGGCGCGGCTGATGTTGTCGGTGTACTCGAGCGCGAAACAGTTCAGCCCGAAGCCGCTGTCGTCCTGGCTGGGCTGTCCCATTCTGCCTTCGCTTGAGGCTTTCAGTTGCGCCTGCAGGTCGGTCGGGTTGTAGGCCAGGTTGCGCAGGTAGTGCGAGATCACTCCGTCGCCGTTGACGATGAACAGTGCGGACTTGTGGCGATACTCGCCGGTCTCGGCGTCGAAGCGGTACTGGAAGCCGAGCGCATCGGTCAGGGCGTGGATTTCGGCGTCGCTCTCGCTGGTGAGGTAGTGCCAGCCGGCGTCGGCCTCGGCCTTGGCCACGATGCCCAGGTAGCGCAGCTTGGCCTGCTTGGCGGTCTTGTAGGTCTCGGCGGGGTTGATGCTGACGGTGAGGACCACGAATTCGCGCCCGGCCACCCACTCCATGTCGCGCATGGCCTTGGCCAGGTCATTGAGCTGGTAGCTGCACAGGCGCGGGCAGTCGGCGTAGTTGAGCGTGATCAGCAGCGGGCGGCCCGGCTTGAGGTACTGGGCCAGCTTTACGCTGCGCCCGTTGTCGTCGGTGAAGGTGAGCTCGCGCGGGATCGGCTCGCCGATGCGCTCGATGACGTCGACGCCCTGCAGTTCGTACTCGAGCTGGCGATCCTGGGCGTGCACGGCCCCGGCAAGGGTCGTTGCTACGATCATCGAAAGTATAAGCTTGAAGTGCATAGCAAAAAAACGCCAAGCCGTACGCTGCGGTCGCTTCTGCGACCGCACGAAAGGGGTGCTTTAACATCCCGGACAGTGTTGCGACAGGGGGATTCTTATCCGGTGGAGACTGGGAGAGACCGTGGTCTCAGGGCGCAGTTCTACACTGTCGAGAGACACTATAGCGCCGACGCTTCAGGTCGCAACTAATATAGATAAATAGACACAGTTGTCCGATTATGTTCCTGACTTTCCGCCTGCCCCGGGGTATGCTTTAGGCGTAACGTATTGTAGAAAGCAGCGCCCCAGGTGACGCAGTGGACGCAACCCAGGCACAACAGAACCCCATGCAGCGCTGGGCCCACCGCTTCGCGGTCGCAAGCACGGCCCTGCTGCTGTTCATGATCGCCGTCGGCGCCATGGTCACCACCACGCGCGCCGGCGACACCAACCCCGGCTGGTCCTGGCGTTTCTGGGAGTGGGCCGTCTCCTGGTGGCAGGCCGACGGCGGACGCGCCTGGGAAGACGGCCACCGCGTGATCGGCACCATCATCGGCTTCGCCGGCATCGGGCTGGCCTACACACTATGGAAGGGCGACAAGGGCAAGCCCCGCCGCTGGCTGGGCGTGGCGGCGCTCGCCCTGATCAGCCTGCAGGGCATCCTGGGCGGGCTGCGCGTGCTGGTGGTCAGCGACGCCGAGGTGCGCGACACCGTGCTGGCCTACACCGGCGGCGGCTACGACGTCGAGCTGCGCCGCGCCATCAAGGCCATGATCCACGGCGTCACCGGACAGGTGATCCTGGCCTTCCTGGCCTGCGTCGCGGTGATCACCTCCGCCCGCTGGGCGGCACCCTGGCAGGGCCAGAAGTCGCCCCATGCGCGCGGCAGCCGGACGCTCAGCCTCACGCTGGTGGCGCTGGCCGTCGGCCAGCTCGCGCTGGGCACCCTGGTGCGCCAGACCGGCCAGCACGTCATGTGGCACGTGGGCGGCGCATTCACCGTCACCCTGTTCGTGATCCTGATGCTGATGCGCGTCTACCGCTTCCATGCCGGCTTCGCGCCCCTGCGCCATGTGGCCGGCGCGGCCGCACTGCTGCTGGTGGTGCAGGTGTTCCTGGGCATCGTGCCCTGGATGCTGACGGAAGGCCGCCTGGTCAGCTACGACCCAGGCAGCCTGGTCGCCCTGCTGCGCACGGCCCATGTCACCGTGGGCGCACTGCTGCTGACCGTGCTGTCCGTGCAGGCCCTGTGGCTGCACCGCCTGGCACTGCCCGGCGAAGCCGAGCACGCGGCCACCAGCACCGTCGGCGAATTCGAGCACGGTCTGCGCACACGCCTCAACGACTACGCCGTGCTCAGCAAGGTGCGGCTGTCCGGCCTGGTGATGGTGACCGTGGCGGCCGGCTATTTCATCGGCGCGCCCGGCATGCCGAACCTGGTGGTGCTGGCGGCAACCATGATCGGCGTGTCGCTGGTGGCGGCGGGTACGTCCGCGCTGAACCAGTACATCGAGCGCGAGCGCGACGCGCGCATGGACCGCACCCGCAACCGCCCGCTGCCCTCGGGACGCATGACCCCGCGCGAGGCGATGGCGTTCGGCCTGCTGACCATCTTCGGCGGGCTGCTGATCGTGATGATCGGGGTGAACCTGCTGGCCGCGGCGTTGACGGCCGCCACCAGCGCGATCTACGTGCTGATCTACACGCCGCTGAAGGTGCGCACCACGCTGAACACGCTGGTGGGCGCGATCCCGGGCGCCCTGCCGCCGATGATCGGCTGGGCGGCGGCCACGGGCGGCGTCAACCTGCATGCCTTCGTGCTGTTCGCGATCCTGTACGTCTGGCAGCTCCCCCACTTCTGGTCGATCGCCTGGCTGTACCGCGAAGACTACAAGCGCGGCGGCATGAAGATGCTGAGCTGCGAGGACAGCGACGGCGGCATGCTCGCCCGCCAGATTGTGCTGTGGTGCGTGGCCCTGATGGTCACCAGCTTCCTGCCGGTGCTGGTGGGCATGGCCGGGCGCACCTACGGGATCGGCGCGATCGCGCTTGGTTTCGGCTTCCTGGCCGCCGGCGTGATCAACCACGTCAAGCGCACGCGCGAAAGCACGCGCGGCGTGTTCTTCGCCAGCCTGCTCTACCTGCCGCTGCTGCTGGCCGTGCTGCTGTTCGACGTGTGGTAGAGCCTCACGCCAGCGCGGCGTGGATTTCAGCGTGGCGCTCGGACGGAATCGCCAGGTAATCATAGGGCGCGCCCGCTTCGTTGCTGGGCGATTGCACGTCCCGCACCACTCCGCCAAGGCTCTGGGCCAGGCGGTAATCAAGCGCCCGCAGCTCGGCCAGCAGCTCGCCCTGTCGCGCGCGCAGCTTGCGCGCGCGTTCCGTGCCGTCGTCCGGCACCGGCAGGATCTCCAGCAGCAGCGGCGGCCGATCGCGGTTCAACACCGCCCGCAGGCCGCGCACCACCTCGAGTTCCATGCCCTCGACGTCGATCTTCACGACGCCGGCCCGTTCGCGCAGTTCGCCGTCGGCCAGGGTGGCGCCGTCCAGCACCTCGACTTCGCGGGCGTGGTCCTGCTCGGCGGTACGGGCGACTTCCAGCATGGTAGCGGAGCTGTCGGTGCCGCTGGCCGCGTGCAGTGTGAAGCGCCCGGCGCGGTCGGACAGGCCGGCCTCGATCAGCCTGGTGTTGCGGAAGTCGTTCAGGCGTATCACCTCGCGGATGCAGGCGCAAGCCGTGGGCGAAGGTTCGAAGCCGATCCAGGGCCGCGCGGCGTCCACCAGTTTCAGCCAGCACAGGGTCAGGCCCACGTTGGCGCCCACGTCGACGAAGCTGCCCGGGCACGCGGGCAGCAGTTTGCGCAGGAAGGCGTAGTCGATGCGCCCCGACATGTAGGCCAGCTGCACGCCGCCCGGCGCCTCCAGCGGCACCCGCAGCCGGCCGCCGGCGCGCTGCTGAACCACATGGCGCTTGCCCAGTTTGCGCAGCAGCAGCCACCACAGGTAATTGCGGTCGGCCCGGGCCAGGAAGCTGATGCGTTGGCGCAGAGTGGGCATGCTACCTGCAATCGGGGCACAGGCCCCAGACCGTGACAGTCACGTCGTCGATTGCCCAGCCCTTGGGCCCCTGGGGCTTGTGCGGCAGATCGCCGATCTCGATGCACTCCACCCTGCCGCACTTCGTGCAGCTCAAGTGCGCGTGGTGGTGGTCCGGCGTGCCCTCGTGCGAACGGGGCTGTCCCACCAGCTCGAACATCTCCCGGCGCCCGACGCCGCGCACGGGCTGCAGCACGCCGGCCTCACGCAGCGTCTGCAGGTTGCGATAGACCGTGGCAGGGTCGCCGCCATCCCCACCGCACAGGCGCACGGCGTCCTCCATGCTTACCGGCTCATGGGCGCGCAGCAATGCCGCCACCAGCGCGGCCCGCGCAATGGTGACCCGCAGGCCGGCCGCGCGCAGGATCTGTCGGGCACGATCGGGGACGTTCATGCGACCAATGTAGAGGCGGCGCGGGCGGACGAAAGGGGAGAGCGTCCGACGCCTGTCCGCGGGGTCAGCTCGACTGCCGCAGCTTCCTCCGCCGCGGCCTCTTCCGGGCTGCGCACCGCCCGCTGCTGCAGGTTCGCGGGCATCGTTGCCTGCGCGAGGAACCGCGCTGCAGGGCGAGGCGGTCCGGAATCAGAACCTGAGGGGCACCTGGTACATACCGGCCCACAGCACGTAGGCCCAGTTGCCCACCAGGGCGATACCCGCCAGCACCCAGAACAGGGCGATCTGCCCGCGGCTTGCCTCGAGAGATACGCGCTTGCGGAACGGCAGCACCATGAACAGCCAGCTGATCGCGCCCCACACCAGCAGCGCGAACACCACCAGCGCCAGCGGATTGTAGCGCAGGGCCAGTCCGAACTGGCCGGTGCACAGCGCGGTCACGGCGCGCGTGCCGCCGCACAACGGGCAGGCCAGGCCGGTGTAGCGCAGCGGGCTCTCCACCGGCGGCACCCAGGTGATGTAGGAGAGCGGTATGTACACCGCGGCGCCCACCAGCAGCACCAGCGAGTAGAGCTCCCATGGCGAGGGCAGGCGGTTTTCCACCGGCGCCACGCGCAGCCGGATCCGCGTGCGCGGAGCCCGTTCAACGTGTACGCCCAGGGCGGTGTCCATGCCGGCAGGGTAACAAACACCGGGGCGGCGGGCCACCAGCCCCGCGGCTACTTGCGATTCATTCGCAATAACCCCTTGCGCCCGATATTCGGATATGTTTATCTGATTTAGTCGCACAGGGAGAGAGCCATGAGCCAGCCGCAGCCCCCCTCCACCATCTTCCGCGGCTTCTTCGCCGCCGGCATGATCACTGCACTGGCCGCCGGCGCGCTGCTGGGCAGCTGGCTGATGCTCGAGATGGGCCGCGGAGGCAGCTACTTCGCGCCCGGCATCCACGTCATGAACGCACACGCCCACGCCATGATCCACGGCTTCGTGGGCGCCTTCGTGATGGGCTTCGGCTACCAGGCCCTGCCGCGCTTCCGCGGTGCGGCACTCAGCCACCCGCGCCTGGCCGCCGCCTCGCTGCCCCTGCTGCTGGCCGGCCTGGCCGCCAGCTTCTTCGGCGAATTCCTCGGCCACGCGCCGGACTTCAGCGTCCACCCGCTCGCGGCCGCGGCGGTGCTGGCGGGCAACGGCCTGGAACTGGCGGCCTTCGGCATCTTCGCCTTCGTCATGTTCCGCACGCTGGGCGCCCCGCGCCGGGTGCATGAGCGTTTCGTGCTGGCCTCGGCGCTCTGGTTCGTGCTGAGCCTGGCGCTGGGCGGGGCGTACTACGTGGTGCTGCTGGGCGCTGCCGACTTCGGCGACGTAGTGGCGCGCGTGTCGGCGTTCCAGGACCCGCTGCGCAACCTGCAGCTGTTCGGCGCGATCACGCTGGTGGTGTTCGGCGTGATGCTGCACATCCTGCCGGCGGTGTTCGGCTTCAAGGCGCCCTCCGAGAAGCTGTTCGGCCGGCTGCTGTGGCTGGTCAACGGCGCGCTGCTGCTGATGGTGATCGCCTTTCCCCTGAGTGTCGCCGCGCGACGCGGCTGGCTGGAGATGCCGATGGGCGCCCTGCGCGGCGCGTACTACCTGGGCGTGCTGGCGCTGGCGGGCTCGCTGCTTGCGATGTCGCTGGCGTTCAAGCCGTTCTCGCGCGTGCAGCTGAACGACCGCAGCGTCAAGTTCGTGCGTGCCGCGCACTTCTGGCTGCTGCTGAGCCTGCTGATGCTGGTGCTGGAGCCGCTCTACATCGGGCTGGTGGTCGGCGGCTTCGGCCACGGGTACCACGGCGGCATGCGCCACGCCCTGACGCTCGGCTTCGTTGCCATGATGATCGTGGCGGTCTCCAGCAAAGTGGTGCCGCGCCTGACGGGCCACGAGCACGCCAGGCTGCCCGCGCTGCACGGCGTGTTTGCGCTGCTGAACCTGGCCATCGTCTGGCGCATCGGTGTCGAGATCGCCTCCGACTTCAACCCGGCCCTGCTGGCCTGGCTGGCCCCCTCCGGCGCCGCCGTGCTGCTGGGCCTGGGGCTGTGGGCCTTCCACCTGGCCCGCCTGATGCTCACGCGAGCAGCAACCTCGGCGCCGGCCGCGCCCGTCAAGGCGCCGCCCCCGCCGCCCCGGCCGGCACTCGACCCGGATCTGAGCGTGGCGGAAGTCGCCCGCCGCTTCCCCGCCACGGTGCCGGTGTTTTCGGAACTTTGCATGGACGCCTGCTGCGGCGGGGCCGAGTCCGTGGCTGTCGCCGCCGAACACAACGGCCACCGGCTGGCGGAAGTGCTGGCGCGGTTGGACCGGGCAATCACGGAGGCCAAGGCATGACACCCCTGCACAAACTGTCGCTTGAGACCGAGCCGATCCGCCTGCGCGACCCGCTGGCAGAATTCCTCGGCTTTCGCGGAATCGCGGAGCCCTTCGAATTTACCCTCGAGGACGCCGGCCGCTTCGCCGGTCACCTGTGCCCCACCGTGGCCACGGCCTTCACCGCCACCCGCATCGCCCTGCAGCGCCTGTACCCGGGGGCCCTGCCCGAGCGCGGCGGCGTGCGGATCACCATGGCTTCGGCCCCCGACCAGTTCGCCAACGGGCCGCTGGCGCGGGTGGCCGCCTACATTACGGGTGCGGCGGGCGACGACGGCTTCCGCGGCCTGGCCGGGCGCTTCAGCCGGCAGCACCTGCTGAACTACGACGCGAAGCTGGAGCCCTACGGCAGCATCTGGTTTCAGCGGCTGGACACGGGCGCAAAGCTCGGCCTGCTGCCGCTGCCCGAGCGCATCCAGGGCGGCGCGGGCATTGCCAAGGCACTGAAGCCCGCCCTGGAAGGCGATCCCGAGCAGGCAGCGGTGTTCCAGCAGGCCTGGCAGCAGCGCATCGAGTCCGTGCTGCAGCTCGGCGAGCAACTGTTTCAGGTCTTCGTGTAGCGCAACACGCTGCGCCCGACGCTCAAAATGTGCATTTTCTCTGATCTGGAAAAACGGCAACTTGCATAAGTTGCTTCACTATATAGTTTTACGGTGATAACGATGTAAAACAATTTTGACGTGCAATTTGTGCATACTGTGCGCTTGTGGTGTATACTGTCGTTGCAGCGCCAACAGAGGGCACGGCCATGCACGTCGAATCCACACTCACCGGATGCAAAAAGTTCGCGGGCATCAAGACCATCCTGCTGCGCCCTGCGCCTGATATCACATTCAGGCCACAGCAGCTGGAGCGTGCCATGCTGCTGGTGCTGCTGCCGCTGTTCGCGCTGGCCTCGGTCGCACTCGCCCTGATGGACATGCTTGGCGGAACCGACACCTGGTTTGAGAGGTACCAGCTGATTCCCATGGCCGGCGTGTTCATGGCCGTCTGGGGTTGGTGCGCGTGGACGCGCTCCGACAACGTGGCGCGCATTCGCATCGTTACCCTGGTTCTGGGCCCGGGCATCGTGCTGGAGCGCTTCCTGATAGGCCTGTGGTACACGGCCCAGAACGGCTATGCGGCGCAGTACCTGAGCTCCATGTCGGTCTGGATGATCCTGGCCTCCTGCCTGTTCGTGCTGCTGAATCCCGGCCGCGGCGCGTTCATTGCCGGCTTCAGCTACTACGCGGTCGCGGTCGCGGCGTTCCTGGTCTTCCTGGCACTCAATGAACACCCACTCCGCGATGAGACCGTCCTGGAGTTCCTGGTCTCCTACGTGGTCGGCGCGCCGATCTTCCTGGCACTGGTCGCCGGCTTCGCGCGCCTGCGCACGGCTTACAGCTCGGTGTTGCACAAGGCCGACAAATTTGAGCACATGGCCATGCAGGACGCCCTGACCGGCCTGTTCAACCGCCGCGTGTTTTCGACCTCAATGCGCCGTGCCCGTGCCCGCCAGGCCCGGCGCCGCACCCCCGTTTCCATGGCAATCCTGGACATCGACCACTTCAAATCTGTCAACGACTCCTTCGGCCACAACAAAGGCGATGAGGTGCTGGTGAAGGTCGCCAACATCCTGACCGCCACAATGCGCCGCACCGATGACGTCTTCCGATGGGGCGGCGAAGAGTTCGCCATCCTGATGGAGGAAACCGATGCCGAGAATGCAGCACTGGTCTGCGAACGTCTGCGGCAGCTGATCGAGAGCGAAAACATGCTGCCCGGCCGCAAGGTCACCGCCAGCTTCGGCGTGGCGGAGCTGATCGCCGGCGAAGATGATTCCGGCTTCTTCAGCCGCGCCGACGCAGCCCTGTACGACGCCAAGGACCTCGGGCGCAACCAGGTGGTGATCCGCAAGAAGCGCCGGCCCTCGAACCCGCTGGTGAAGCCGATCAGCGACCTGATCGACTCGACGGATTTCGGCCGGCCCGAAGAAGCGTAGAGGCGCAGCGTGCTGCGCCCGGGAATCAGCCCTCGGTACAGGCAATCCTGCCTGTGCCGCCAGGACGGGGGCGGCGCGCTACAGGCGGGCGCGGCGGGCGGCCATTACTATGCGGGCGCAGGCTTCGGCGTCGCTCAGGGCTTCGTGGTGGTTCAGCTTCAGGCCCATCACGCGGCAGACATTGGCCAGGTTCGCCGGGTGAATGCCCAGGGCCCTGCGCGCCTGGCGCACCGTGCACACCCAGGGCAGTTCCGGCGCCGGCAGACCGGCGGCCGCGCAGCAGGCCTCCAGCACCGCGCGGTCGAAGCCGGCGTTGTGGGCGGCGATGAAGCCGGCGCCCTCCAGCACCTCGCGCAGGATCGGCCAGGCCTGGCCGAAGTCGGGCTTGTCCTCCACATCCTCGAGCGTGATCCCGTGAATGCCCGTGAACAGCATGATGTCGCGCGGCGGCTTGATCAGCTGCCGCACACGGCGCGCCACGCGGCCGCGCTCCACGCGCACCAGGCCGACGGCGCAGGCGCTGTCGGGGTAGTTGTCCGCGGTCTCGAAGTCGATGGCCACGAACACGCCCGGCAAAGGGTCAATGAAGCTGGTTTTCGCGCGCGCCATGCCTGTCCTGAGCCCGTCGAAGGGACGCCAGTCTAACAGCGCCGGCGACAGCGCCTATTTCCGGGCACTGGTGCCCCCTTGTCGCCCGCTTGCTATAACCCTGCCATGATCGTGAAGATTTCCAGCGCCGGTGTCAGCGGCATCATGGCCGTGCCTGTGGACGTCGAGGTGGACGGCGCGTCCACCAACGCCAACGACCCCGCCTTCATGGTGGTGGGCCTGCCCGACAAATCGATCAGCGAGGCGCGCGAGCGCGTGCGCGCGGCCATCGACAACGCCGGCTACGACTGGCCCTTCCTGCGCCTCACGGTGAACCTGGCGCCCGCGGACCTCAAGAAAGAGGGCAGCGCCTACGACCTGCCCATTGCCGTCGGAGCGCTGGCGGTCAGCCACCAGGTTGACCCCAACGCGATCGGCCGCCACGCCATGATCGGTGAGCTGGCGCTGGACGGCCGTTTGCGCCGCGTGGCGGGCGTGCTGCCGATCGCGCTGGCCCTGAAAGAGCGCGGGGTGAGAAGCCTGATCGTGCCCGAGGACAACGCGGGCGAGGCAGCGGTGGTGGAGGGGGTGGATATCATCCCGGCCGGGCACCTGCGTGAGGTAGTGGGTTTCATCAACGGCAACCTGCCGATCGAGCCGTTTCGCGCGGATATTGAGGCCTACTTCGACCACGCCGACGAGTACGGCGCCGACTTCGCCGACGTCAAAGGACAGGAGGCCGCCAAGCGCGCGCTGATGATCGCCGCGGCCGGCGGTCACAACGTGCTGATGCTGGGCAACCCGGGCGTGGGCAAGAGCATGCTCAGCAAGCGCATCCCCACGGTGCTGCCGCGCATGACGCTTGAGGAAGCGCTGGAGACCACCAAGGTCTACAGCGTGGCGGGGCTGGTCACGAAAGACATGCCGCTGGTGACCAAGCGCCCCTTCCGCAGCCCGCACCACACCATCAGCGACGCCGGCATGATCGGCGGCGGGACGAACCCGCGGCCGGGCGAGATCAGCCTGAGTCACAACGGGGTGCTGTTCCTGGACGAGTTCCCCGAGTTCAACCGCAAGACGCTCGAGGTCATGCGCCAGCCCCTGGAGGACGGCACGGTCACCATCAGCCGGGCCAGCGGCAGCCAGACCTACCCCGCGCGCATGATGATGGTGGCGGCCATGAACCCGTGCCCCTGCGGCTACCTGGGCCACCCGGCCAAGCGCTGCCAGTGCTCGCCCCGGCAGATCGCCGCCTACCGCGGGCGCATCAGCGGGCCGCTGCTGGATCGTATTGACATTCACCTGGAAGTGCCGGCCGTGGATTACAAGGAGTTGTCGGGCGGCGCGACGGGGCTCAGCAGCGCGGAAATGCGCGCGCGGGTGCAGGCGGCGCGTGACGTGCAGACGGCGCGTTTTAAGGCAGCGCGCAAGGGCCTGCACAACAACGCGGGCATGAGCGACAAGGAAGTGCGCAAGTACGCCGAGCTGGACAACGGGGTGAAGACGCTGCTGGACACGGCCATGGAAAGCCTGCAGCTCAGCGCGCGGGCGTACACCAGAATCCGCAAGATCGCGCGCACCATAGCCGACCTCGAGGCCGCGCCGGAAATCCGCACCGAGCACATCACCGAGGCCATCGGCTACCGCACGCTCGACCGGGCTGATCAGTGAATCCCGCCACTGGGGTGGTATACTGTTTTCATGGCATCGACCATCACATCCGAGCAGATCAAGGGCTTGAGCGTGGATGAAAAGCTCAAGTTGATACAGACAGTATGGGAGTCGCTGCTGGCTGAAGCCGCCGAACTCCCCACGCCGGAGTGGCAGCGCAAGCTGATCCGTGAGCGCGTGGAGGCATACCGCAGCAACCCGCACGAGGGCACGGACGCTTTCGAATTCCTTGATCAGCTCGGGCGCAGGCAGTGAAGCGCGTTTACATCGAGCCGTCGGCCAAGGCCGATGTTGAATCCGTGTTCTGGTATTACGAACTCGCGCACCCCGGCTTGGGCCGGGAGTTCAAGTCCCGAATCGCTGAAGCCCTGCGACGGATCGCCGAATATCCGGGCGCCACAGCGGAAATCGAGCCGGGGGTTCGCTGGCTCATGCTGAAGCAGTTCCCCTCAAGTTGTTCTACCTGTCTGAAGAAGATCCGCTTCGGGTTATCGCAGTCATCCACGCCGCCGCGGCGCCCGACACCTGGCGACGTGCTCTCGGTTCATGAATGCAGATCGCGCACGGCACATCACCGTGGCCATCGGCTACCGCACGTTGGACCGCGCTGATGCGTAGCGCTGCCGCCGGGGCTATACTGTGGGCATGGCCGTGACCCTTACAGCCGACGACCTGGCGAAGCTCAGCTTTGAGGAGCGCGTGAAGCTGCTTGAGATGATCATGCAGAGCATCGCCGCGGACACCGCCGCCGAGCCCGCGCCGGAGTGGCAGCGCGAAGTAGTGCGTGAGCGCCTCAAGCGCATGGATGAACGGCCGCACCCGGGCATCCCCGCGGACGAGGCGCTGGCGAACCTCGGCAAGCGCAAATGACGGCCCCCGTCAGGTTCGAGCCCGAAGCGCTCGATGAACTCGAAACCGCATACGTGATGTACCAGGCCCTTGCGCCGGGCCTTGGTGACAGGCTCCGAGACGAAGTCGCCGCGAGGATCCAGGTGATATCCGAGTTCCCGCTCGCGTACCCGGAATGGGAAGGCCCGGCGCGGCGGACGACTCTCGCGAAGTTCCCGTATTCGATTTTCTACCGGGTTTACGAGACCGAAGTGCGCATCCTGGCGGTTCTGTATGCCAGGCTCGACCCCGCCGAGGTCATGCGCAGGGTGTTGGGATGACACACCCAATAGCCGACGCAACCGGAGCGCGTTAAGGTCGCGTTATGGCCAAGGCTGCCGACAAGGAACCCGAAGGGCGCAAGGTGATCGCCACCAACCGGCGCGCGTTCCATGATTACCACGTGCTGGAACGCTACGAGGCCGGCATCAAGCTGACCGGCGCCGAGGTGAAGTCCCTGCGCGCCGGCCACTGCGTGATCAGCGACGCCCACGCCACCGTGGACAAGAAGAAGTCGCTGGCCTGGCTGATGAACCTGCAGATCCCGGAATGGAACCGCGGCAACCAGATCGTGGCCCACGAGCCCAAACGCAAGCGCGCCCTGCTGATGCACAAGCACGAGATTCTCAAGCTGCGCCAGAAGCTGCAGGAACAGGGCCTTACGCTGATCCCCCTTTCCATCTACTTCAAGCACGGCTTCGCCAAGGTTGAGCTGGGCGTCTGCAAGGGCAAGAAACTTTACGACAAGCGCGAGGCGTTAAAGGAAAAGCAGGCCAAGCGCGAAATCGCCCGGCGCGTAAAGCGCTGAGGTTTTCCCGCACGGCCGGCATTCACGGGGTAGACTCAGGTTGCTCACGCCAGCGGGGAGACGCCATGTCCGACGAAATCAAGAAACGCTGGACCCTGCGCGCCAGCGGCCTCGACCGCTACGTCAAGCCCGGCGACAGCGTGCGCGACAAGTGCGACCTGCTGTCGTTCAACCACGGCATCTACGCCGACCCGGTGGTGGCCGGCTCGCCGCGCCGGGTGCAGATCTACGACGTGTCGGTCGCGCGCGAGACCGACGCGGCCACGCCGGTGTTCATGCGCCTGTGCCAGACCGGCGAATCCCTGCACCAGGTGCTGATCGAGATGGTGGCCGAGAAAGACGGCAAGGAAATCTATCGCCTCACTTACGAGCTGCTGAACGCCATGGTCAGCCGCGTGAACCCGGGCGGCTCGGTGCACGGCCCGGACTACCGCCCGATTGAGGACATCGCCTTCTCGTTCGAAAAGCTGCGCATCCGCGTTACCGAAGGCGAGCAGAACGGCAGCGCCGAGCTGAAGCCGACGACGCCGTAAGTCAGGGATCTGGTTTCAGGGGTCAGGGGACTGCAGCTTCCTGCAGCCGACGATTATCGCGACCTGTACGCTGTACCATGTACTCTGTACTTGGGCCGTCCTGCGTGAAACACTCCGACGGTCCCCTGATCCCTGAAACCTGAAACCCGATCCCTGAATCCATGCTGACCATCAAAGCACCCGCCAAGATCAACTGGTTCCTGGAAATCCTGGGCAAGCGCCCCGACGGCTTCCACGAAATTGCCACCGTCATGCAGACCATCGACCTGTTCGACGAGATCAGCGTCGAGGACGACCCCTGCGGCGAGATCACACTCACCTGCAACATCGACCTCGGCGATCCGCGCCAGAACCTTGTGTACCGCGCGGCCGAGCTGTTGCGTGACCTGCACGCGCCGACCATGGGAGCGCGGATTCACCTGCAGAAACGCATCCCCCACGGTGCTGGTCTGGGCGGCGGCAGCAGCGACGCAGCGAACGCACTTATTGCCTTGAATCGCCAATGGGGGCTTGATTTGTGCAATGATGAATTGCAAGATCTGGTTTCCCGAGTGGGAAGCGACTGCGCATTTTTTGTCGAAGGCGGCACAGCAATTTGCACCGGGCGAGGAGAAGTAGTTGAGCCGATACAAGATATAGTGGGGGCGAATCTCGTGATTCTATATCCTGATGATGTGTGCCCAACGGCTAAAGTCTACCAGGAGCTGGCAGGTCACTTGACGTACCAACCGCGCGATTGTTACTTATTTCATGATTTGACTAGTAGAGCCAGCATGTCGGACTTGGTCGGTCTGATTTTCAATCGACTTCAGGAGCCAGCGTTGCGTGTCTCCGCCAGGCTCAGGAAGGTCTGGGACATCACGACACAGGAAGCAGATGTCCTTGTGAGATTTGTCAGCGGCTCGGGCTCGTCCATTGCGTTTTTGATGCCAAGCCGTGAAGCCGCCGAAAAGCTGGCGGAGTCTCTTACGCAAAGGCAACTGGGGCGGTCATTCGCGGTGAAGACCCTGCCTCGCGGTGCGGTTTGGGGATAGACCCATGCGTGACATTGAAGTCACCGAGGTCAGGGTGAAGCTGGCATCTGAAGAGGACGACAAGCTCCTCGGTTATTGCAGCGTCACCCTTAACAACGCTTTCGTCATCAAGGATCTCAAGATCATCCAGGGCGATGACGCCCCGTTCATTGCCATGCCCTCGCGCAAGATCACCGACAAGTGCCCCAAGTGCGGCTACAAAAACCACCTGCGCGCCAAGTTCTGCAACGAGTGCGGCACCAAGCTGCCCCACAACCGCGCAGACACCGACGCCCGAGGCCGCGCCAAATTGCACTTCGACCTGGTCCACCCGATCCGCAGCGAAGTGCGCGACTACGTGCACAAGGCGATCCTCGACGCCTACGAGAAAGAAGCCACCCGCCGCGGAAACGGCAGCGCCAGCGACGAGTAGGTGGTACAGGCAATCTGGACCGCAGGCAGGACTGCCTGCGCCACTACCCCAACACGCCTGCCCGCATCAGGTCGACGATCAGGGGCTCGATCGGGTCGGCTGAATCCAGCTCGATGAACGCGGCGCCCGCGGCGTGCACGGCCTTGGCGACGCTTTGCCGGTAGTGCTGCACTTCCTCGCGATAGGCCTGCAGCACGCGCTCATCGACGCGCAGTTTGGTCTCGCCGCCTCCCAGCGCCTGCAGGCGGCTGAAGCCCTCCAGCGTCGGGTTCAGCTCTTCTTCAGCGGCGATGCTGATGGCGATGGCGCGCACGCCGCTGCGCCGCGCGTCGCGCAGCAGCTGCACCAGCGGCTCGCGCTCCTGGAAGTCGCTGACCAGCACCAGCACCGAGTCGCGCCCGCGTTTCTCGAACAATCCGCGCAAAGGGGTCTGACCCTTTTTTGCCTGCAAAAAGGGGTCTGACCCCCTCTCGGCCCGGACCGGCATTTCTTCAAGCAGCTGCAGCAGCCGCGCCTCGCCCGTGCCGTCGAACTGCACAGGCTGCGGCCGGCCGAGGCTTGCAAGCAGCACCTTCTCGCTGCCCTCCAGGGCGATCAGCCCGATCGCCGCCAGCACACGGCGCGCCGCCAGCCACTTGTCATGCCTGCCGAAGTCCATGGTGGGCGCGTCGTCGGCCACCAGCAGCACGCGCAACTGGCCCGGTTGCTCGAACAGCTTCAGGAAAAGCTGGCCGAGGCGGCCGTAGACGTTCCAGTCCACGCGGCGCAGGTCGTCGCCCATGGTGTAGGGGCGGTGGGCGCCGAACTCCTGGCCGGCGCCGAACTGTTTGCTGAGCCGCTCGCCGCGGGCGCCGCCGCGCTGCACACGCCCGGCCGCCAGGCGCAGGCGCCGCAGGCGGGTGAGGGTGGCTTCGTCGAAGAGGGCCATGGGTGATGGTTGGCTGCTGGCTGTTAGCTGCTGGCTGCTGGCTGCTGGCTGTTGGCTATTGGCTATTGGCTGTTGGCTTTCAACTGAAAGGTCATGCGATTAAACATCTCGGGCCTTTGATTGTGCTGTGTTTCCGGCCCGAAGGGCCGGCTCTGTCAGCCCCAGGCGTAGCCTGGGGTTTTTGATCACGCGCCACATGTCGGCCCGGAAAGGACCGTTCACCAAAACCTTGATGAACCGGCTTTTCAGGCCGGCGGGAATACGTTTCCCCTGATACCCAGGCCTTCAGCCTGGGCTGTTTGAGACGGCCCTTCGGGCCGGGATCAAGCCACACAAGGGTCGGCCCCTCAAATCGCATGGCGTTCCTGTTAGCCGCCGACGCAGAATCCAGTGCGCAGCTAACAGCCAGTAACTAGTAGCCAGCAGCTAGTAGCCAAAAGCCAACAGCTACTTCCCCTCCCGCTGCTGCTTCAGTCGTTCCAGCTCCGCGCTGCGCTTCTTTGCCGCGAAGGCCTGGGCGATGATGAAACCCAGCAACACAGCCCACACGGCCGCGCTGGACAGCCACAGGCTGCGCAGCGAGCCCTCGTAGCTCGCGCGCTCCTGGGCGAGGCGGCTTTCCAGCTCGGCGCGGTACTTCGCCTCCAGCTCGGGGCTGGTGGCCGCGGTTTCGGCGGCGCCGTTCTGCGCGGCCGGCGCGCCAAGCTCAGAGTTGTCCAGCGGGCGCAGGTTTTCCGACTTGCTGTCGGCCAGCACCGGCGTCGCAAGCGCAAACAGCATCACAACGCACGCAACGAAGCGCAGTAACCCTGACCCCTGAAACCTGACCCCTGAAACCTGCCTCATGCGGCGCGCTCCTGTTCGATCTGCTGGCCCAGGCGGTTCCACTGGAAGCGCAGGGCGACCAGCGCCATCAGCGCCAGCGTCAGCGCGATACTGGCCAGGTTCTTGGTGTGGGCGATTTCCGGCGCCGTCAGCAGGTCACTGAAGTTGCGCGGGTGGCTGGTCTGCCCGATCTCGATCGCCTTGCTGACCAGCGGATACAGCGGCCCCAGCAATATGCCGTACACGGCCGTCATGGCGCTGCGCTGGCGCGGCGTGTCCATCGAGCGCCGCAGCACCAGCAGCGCGGCAAACGCCAGCCACAAAATCAGCATGGTGGTCAGGCGCGGCTCCCAGTTCCAGCCGCTGCCGATGCGCCCGCTGCCCCAGGCGTAGTCGGCCCACAGGGTGCCGGTCAGCAGCACCATGGCGCCGGTCACCAGGCCGACCTCGGCCGAGGCGACCGTCAGCGCCTCCCACTTCGGCTGCTTGCTGAGCAGCCACATCACGCCGCCGACCAGGCAGATCCCGCAGCACAGGGCCGTGGAGTACGCGGCCGGCAGATGGATGAAGAAAATGCGGTAGCTCTCGTACAGGTTGATGGGGTTGCCGCGGTCGGGCGTGACCACCCACAGGGTGCCTTCGCTGATCTGCACCGGGGTGTAGTAGAAGCTCATGTACAGCACGGCCTGGGCGCCGACCAGGCCCAGCGCCGCAAGCACCACGGTGACCCAGTGATTTTGGATTCTGGATTTTGGATTTTCGATTGTCATGCAGACCCAGTTTCACGGCGCACGGCTTCGCCAATCCAAAGACCAAAAGCAACTACCGTGGACCACGAAGGGCCACGAAGAGCCACGAAGTTGCAGGCCGGTGAAGTTCTTGGTGGTCCTTCGTGGCCCTTCGTGGTTGACAGCCTTTCGCAGTTGCCAGCAGAGTTCAAAATCGCACTACCCTTCGTTCAAGCGGCCGTAGAGCAGCAGGCCCAGCGCCGTGAACATAGCGCCGCATACCAGCAGCAGCAACACGTAGGGCTGCGCGCCGGCAAAGCCGCCGCCGCCCTGCAGCCTCTCCGTGGCGCCGGTTGCGCCCGCGAACACGGGCACGGCCACGGGCAGCAGCGCGATCGTCAGCAACGCCTCGCCGCCGCGCACGCGGCTGGTACTGGATGACAACAGCACGCCGGGCGCCAGGATTCCCAGGTCCGCCAGCGGGATGATCAGCAGCATCAGCGGCTGGTCGAAGAAGTCCAGCTTCAGCAGCGGCACGGCCACCACGATCATGATCGCCTGCGTCAGCAGCAGGAAGGCCAGCGTCGAGACCAGCCGCACGAAATACACCACGCCCGGGTCATGCGGCAGGATCAGCAGCGCGCCGAAGAAGTCCTTGCGCCGGTCCGAGCCCGCGGCGCGGTTCAGGCCCACCACGGCCGCGAACATGGTGCACACCCACAGCATGGCCAGCACGAAGCGGTCGTAAGTCTCGTTGCTGGTGATGCCGCGCACGCCCAGGCCCACGATCACGATGCAGAGCAGGGCGAACAGGCCCATGCTGGTGAGCAGCGACTTGGTGCGCAGTTCAACGCGCAACTCACGGGCGAACAGGGCGCCCACCGCGCGCAGGAACGAAGGTTGGACAGGCGCGTCAGCCATCAGACGCGAAGCCTAAGCGGGCACGCCCGCCGAGTACAGGGCCAGCCTCCGGAACCCGCGGCGCTCGCTTACGCTCAGCGCCCGCAGTCGCTACCCTTTCAGCATGCGCGTCGAGATGGAATTCCTGGGCAGCGGCACCAGCAGCGGCATCCCGACCATCGGCTGCGACTGCTGGGTGTGCAACTCATCAAACCCGCGCAACAAGCGGCTGCGCAGCAGCGTGCTGTTCCGGGTCGGCGCTGAAGACGAAGTCCGGCTGCTGGTGGACGCCACGCCCGACATCCGCATCCAGGCGCTGCGCGCCGGCCTTGCCTCCGTGCACGGCGTGCTGATCACACACACGCACGCCGACCACTGCCACGGGCTGGATGACCTGCGCGGCCTGTACTGGGGCGGCGGGCGCGTGCCGATACCGCTGTGGTCCTACCCCGAGTCGCTGGCCCAGTTGCGCCGCAGCTTCGCGTACATCTTTGACGCCGACTACGAGTACAAGGGCATCGTCAGGCTTGAGCCGCATGTCTTCGAGCACCAGCCCTTCCAGGCCGCGGGCGTGAACGTGCAGCCAATCCCGGTGGTGCACGGGAACATGCGGGTCGCGGGCTTCCGCATCGGCGAGTGCGCTTACATCACCGACACCAACGAGGTGCCCGATACCAGCATCGAGCTGCTCAAGGGCGTGCGCCTGCTGATTCTTGACGCCCTGCGCCGCGCCCCGCACCCCACCCACATGAGCCTGCCCAAGGCGCTGGAGACGGCCGAGAAGATCTGCGTCGAGCGGGTGTTCTTCACCCACATCAACCACGACCTCGAGCACGAAAGCATCAACAGGGAACTGCCCGACTGGGCCAGGCTCGGCTACGACGGCCTGAAAGTAGCCATTGAGGAAGACGGCCGTATCACGGTAACGGAGCCCGGGCCGGGCGGCCCGCCGCCGGTCGCGTTCTGAGCCGCTACTTGTCGGGTTCGCCGTCGGGCTCGGCGGGCGGATCGGCTTCGTAGCCGTCCTTGTAGAACTTCTGGAACACCTCTGTACCCGCGTGGTCGTACTCGCGGTACCAGCCCTCCAGCCAGTTGCCCTTGAAGCTGCCCCTGGCCCGGACGCGGCCGCCCTTGTAGTACCAGGTCCAGTCGCCTTCGCGCTGCTTGCCCTTGAAGGCGGCCTGCAGGCGCCTGGAGCCGTCGTCGTACCAGTGCTCCCAGCGTCCTTCACGCCTGCCTGCCACATAGGTTCCGTGGCTTTCCAGTGAACCGTTGCGGTGCCATGTACTCCAGGCTCCTTCCTGCTGGCCGTGCACGTATTCCCCCTGGGCGGCCTTTTCGCCGTTGTCGTGCCAGAGCGCCCAGGGGCCGTGCTGCAGGTTTTCTTCGTACTTTCCCTCGGCGGCCTTCTTGCCACTGGGGTGGAAGCGCACCCAGTCGCCGTGCAGCTCGTTGCGGTTGAAGCTGCACTCGAGGGCCTTCTCGCCGTTTTCGTGCCAGCTGACCCAGGGGCCGGAGCGCAGCCCGTCAACCATTGCGCCCTCGGTGAGTTTCTTGCCGTTGTCATGCCAGAAGGTCCAGGCGCCGGTCTGCACGCCGGCGGCGTACTGGCCTTCGCTCTTCTTTGCCGTGTTTTCGTGCCAGAAGGTCCAGGCGCCGGCGCGCTGGCCTTTGTCGTAGGCGCCGGCGGACTGCCTGGCGCCGATCTCATGGTAGAATGTCCAGTTGCCGTGGCGCAGGTCCTCGAAGGCCTCGCCCTCCGACTTCAGGTTGCCGTTCTCGAACCACTGGCGCCAGGCGCCGGTGCGGTCCGGGCCCTTGTAGTCGTGGTGCTCGGACGGCTTGCCGTTGGCGTGCCAGCCATCCCACTTGCCGGTCTTGACGTCGGCGGCGAAGCGGCCCGAGCTGCGCAGCTGGCCGTTCTCGTGCCAGGTTTCCCACTTGCCCTCGCGCTTGCCGGCCTTCCAGGCGCCCTGGGCCTGGCGCTGGCCGTTTTCATGCCATGAGGCATCGCGCCCGTCAGGCGTGCCGAGGTTGTAGGCCAGTTCGCGCTTCTTCTTGCCGTTGGGCCACCACCAGGTCCACTCCTCGTGCTGTTTGCCGTCGGCGTATTTTCCCTGGCTGGCCTTCTTGCCGGTGGGGTGCCAGGTGGTCCACTCGTTCCATTGCACGCCGGCCTGGTAGAAACCGGACTGCGAAACCTGTCCGTTCTCATGGAACCAGTCCCAGCGCTTGTTGCGCTTGCCGGCCTCGAACTCACCTGCTGCTTTCTTTCTGCCGTTTTCCCAGAACTCGGTGTATTCGCCCCAGCGCGTCTCGACGCCCTTGTCGTCAACCTGCACGGAGTACTTTTCGCGCAACTTGCCCGACTCGTAGGTGGTGGTGCGCCACTGCACCTCGATTTTGGGCTTGGCGAGCAGGGCGGGCGCAAGCAGCAGCAGTGCCGCAAGCAGCGGGACGCGAACGGTCATGGTCATCCTTTCGCGGAGGGGCGCAGGGGCATGTTAGCGCGAAGCGTGGCGGTTTTGGATTTTAGATTTTCGAATAAATTGCCGGGCCGGGCCCGTTCCGGAACGGATGCAAAGTCCGGAATCGACAATCCAAAATGGAAGGACGGGTCCCCACGAACCCGTCCTTGACCAACCCCCAAGATTGGTTGCCGGGAGGAGTCTCCCCCTCCCGGCTTCGCTCGCGGACCTCAATGCCCACGCTGTGCGCTGTCTGGTGCCTCTATGACTTAACGAACAACTGGTCAGTTAACTTCCGCAGTAACCGCCATCTATACTCTACGAGATGAAAGATGTGCGTCAAGGCCAATATCAACCATGGTGTACGATTTGGGCCGTCACTCTCGCCGCATACGGCGCGAATGCCCGGGCCTCGTTACACTGTCTCGATGTATGTCGTGGATGGCTACAACCTTCTGCACGCCCTAAAAAAGGCCGAGCCCGGCCTGCCCGCCGATTTCGCCCTGGCGCGGCGCAAACTGGTTGAGTTGCTGTCGCACCTGTGCAAGCGCGAGGGCGCCAGGGCCCGCGTGTTCTTTGACGGCACCCCGGGCGAAATCGGCGCCGGCGAGCTGGCCTACCCCCACGTCAGGGTCACCTTCTGCGGCCCCGTGCGTGAAGCCGCCGACGAGGCCGTGCGCGACTTCGTGGAGAACGCTGGCAACCCACGCAACCTGCTGGTGGTCAGCAGCGACCAGGCCGTGGTGAAGGCTTGCCGCTTGAGCGGCGCCAAGGTGCTTTCCAGCCAGGCCATGGCGGACCGGCTGTCGGAACTGGTGCCGCAAGCCGGGGCGCCGAAGCGGCCGGAGAAACCCAGCCGCGGCGTGATCGGCAAGCTCGAGCGCGAGATGCTGGACGAAATCGGCGACCTGGAAGACTTCGAGCGCCGGATCACGGGAGAATAGAGCCCCGGCCGAAAGGCCGGGGAATCGGCGCAGCCGATGATCCGATTCGCCGCTGCGCGGCGTCCCCGGCGTTTCCGCCGGGGCTCTAGTAATCGTTGATGCGGAAGCGGTTGTACGAGGTGCCGAGGCAGATGATCAGCCAGATCGTGCCAACGACCACGTGCTTCCAGGGGAACACGTAAACGCTCAGCACGGCAGCCTCGGCCGACTCGCGCAGCCACACGAAGCTGGGGAAGATCAGCTTGGTGACCTCGGCCATGGTCTGGATGGCGGGCACGTCGGCCAGGAAGGGTGTGCCGCCCAGGTCGCCCAGGTAGCCGATCGCGGAGTCGACCACCACGTAATAGACCAGGCCCAGGATGGCGGACATCAGCGTGCTGCGCGTCCACAACCCCACCCAGGCGATGATCGAGAACAGCAGCGCCGCGCTGAACAGCGTCATGGGCAGGGCGCCGAAGAACTTCCAGTGCCAGACGCCGGTGCGCAGGCCCATGCCAACGAAGATCAGCACGTACGCGACCAGCAGGATCAGCGAGTACAGCAGCAGCCCGCCCACGTACTTGCCGAAGTAGATGTGCCAGCGGCGGATCGGCTTGCTCAGCACCAGGTCGATGCTGCCGGCCTCGATCATGTTGGGAATGTAGCCCGCGCAGACGAACAGGTAGACGATCAGGCTGACCATGAACAGGAACTGGGCGGTGCTGGACAGCCAGAACTCCACGCCCTTCTGCAGCTTGTCGATGTTGGCCGTGCGCTGGACGGTGAGGCGGTCCACCTCTTCGCGCACGTACTGGCGGGTTTGGAACAGGTCGCGACTGCGGCGGTCGCGTTCCTGCTCGAGTTCGCGGCGCTGCTCGATCAGCGCCGGCAGTTCGGGATTTTCAGGGTCGCGCGCCTGCAGCGCCTTGACCTGGTAGTCGAGCTCGCCGAAGTGGTCCAGCAGCTTGTTCAGCTCATCACTGCGCTTGGCGATTTCGTCATCGTAGCGCATCTCCTGGCGCAGGGCGTCGGCGTACAGGCCCTGCCAGCCGGATTCCATGCCGGACTGGGCGGTCTCTTTCTGGAAGATGGTGCCCAGGAACCGGCTGCCGTCGGGGGCAGTGCGCACACTGGGGAAGATGATCGCGAACGGCACGTACAGGCCGATGGCGCCGATCAGCAGCAGCATCACCCACTGGTGTTTGCTCTGGCGCCAGGTGTCGTGGACGATGGCCAGGAAGGCGCTCATTGCTGGCCCCCCACGCCACGGTGTTCGCCGTCGTCCATGATGTGCAGGAAGGCTTCTTCCAGGCTGGCGTGGTAGTGCTCTACCTCGTAGACCTTCACGCCCGCTTCGCGCAGGGTGTCGAGCAGCGCCGGGATCTCCTCGCGGTCGCCCACGCTGATGCTGAAGCCGCCCTCGATCGGCGTCGCGCCCTCAAGCACCGGCATCCTGTCAGTGCGCAGACGCAGCTGCATGCGCCCGTCGCGCATCGACATTTCCTCGGTGATCTGCTTCACCGGCCCGCTGCGCAGCATGCGCCCGCGGTACATGATTCCGACGTCGTCGCACACGGCCTCGACCTCGGCCAGCAGGTGCGAGTTCAGGAAGATCGTCACGCCTTCGCGGGCCAGGCCCTTGATCACGTCGCGGATTTCGTGGCGGCCCTGGGGGTCCACGCCGTCCGTGGGCTCGTCCAGGATGATCAGCCGCGGCTCGCCCAGCATGGCCTGCGCCAGGCCGATACGCTGCTTCATGCCCTTGCTGTACTTGGTGACCTTTTTGTCGGCCCAGTCGCTCATGCCGACGATTTTCAGGGTGCGCTCGACTTCCTCTTTAAGCCGCGCGCCGTTCAGGCCCATCAGGCGACCAAAGTACTCGCACACCCCCCGCCCGGTCAGGTAGCGGGGAAAGGCCGTGCCCTCGGGCAGATAGCCGACCTGCTTGCGCGCGGCCGGGTCACGGCTGCTGACGCCCAGGATGCGCGCGCGCCCGGTGGTGGGCTTGCAGATGTTGAGGACAGTTTTAACGAAGGTGGACTTGCCGGCGCCGTTGCTGCCCAGCAGGCCGAAAACCTTGCCGGGCGCGACCTTGAGGTCAAGGGGTTCAAGGGCCCGCACGCGCCCGCGCCAGCTTTTGTAAACCTTGGAAAGGCCCTCAGTTTCCAGCGCAAATTCCATAGGCTCATATTGAAACGAAAAACCGCACCGGCTTCCAGCGCAAGGCTGCTCCCGTGAGCGGCTTGGCCGAGGAATGCCTGCTTCTTTCAAGTCTGGCCGCTCCGGGGCGCCCCTCAGCTGTCCGTGGCGCGCCAGCAGTACCACGCACCCACTGTCCTGTAGGGCCGCCAGCGTTCGGCGTGCTCGGCCAACTCGTCGGGTGTCGGCAGTTCCGGCAGCTTGTGGGCGATCGCGAAGCCTTTGCGCACGCCCAGGTCGTGCACCGGAAGCACGTCCGGGCGCCCGAGGTCGAAGATCAGCAGCATCTCAACCGTCCAGCGTCCCACGCCGTGCACGGCCGTGAGGCGCTCGATGATCTCGGCATCGTCCATCCGCCGCAGCCGGGCAAAGCCCGGCACCTCGCCGGCCACGGCGCGCGCGGCCAGGTCGCGCAGGGCCTTCATCTTGCCCGCGGAGACGCCGGCGCCGCGGATCTGCGCGTCTTTCAGGTTCAGCAGCCGCTGCGCCGTGACCGAGCCCTCGAAGCGCTCCAGCAGCCGGCCGTGGATGGTTGCGGCGGCCTTGCCGCTGAGCTGCTGGTAGATGATGGCGCGCATCAGGGCATGGAAGGGGCTGCGCCGGGGGCGCGGCTCGAGGCGCAGTCCGGGGCGGGCGCGGATCACGGCGCCGATGCGCCTGTCGCGCCGTGAAACGTGCGCGGCCGCCGCGTCCCAGTCGAATTCCAGTTTTCCCATGGTTCGCCTTTCCCGGGGTGGGCTAGCGCGTTCCGCTAACGCATACTGCGATGCATGTGCGGATAGAGGAAGTCATGGCCCCCGATCCCTCCGAAGCCCTGCCTGAAACCCCCTCGCGCGCGCTTGCGATGGGCGACGCGGCGCGCTGGTTTGCGCTGGCGATCAGCTCGATTGCCGTGGCGGGCACGCTGGCGATCGTGCTGGTGATCGGGCGCCTGCCCGGCATCTCCGAGATCGTGATCACCGACATCGACTTCGCCAAGCGCAGCCTGGTGGTGCACGTCAACCTGGCGCTGGCGGTGTGGTTCTTCTCGTTCCTGGCGGGGCTGTTCTGCCTGCTGCCCGGCACCAGGCCGGCACGGTTAACGCCCCTGGCCTGGGGGCTGGCGGTGCTGGGGACGCTGCTGTTCTGCTCGACCATCTTCATGCCCTCGGCCACGCCGATCCTGTGCAACTACGTGCCGGCCCTGAACCATCCGGTCTTCCTGCTGGGTATAGGACTGTTCGGCGCCGGCGTGGCGCTGAACTTTATCGATTCGCGCATGCTGCCTAACCACGAGGCCTCGCCGCTGGTGCCCGTAGAGGCACGCTTCGGCCTGCGCGGCGCGGCGCTGATCTACCTGTGCGCGATGATGACCTTCCTTGGGGCTTACTTCACCACGCCCCAGTCGCTGCTCAATCCCGACGTGACCCCGACCGCGGCGGTCTACCACTCGCGCGTCACGGCTTACTACGAGCAGCTGTTCTGGGGCGGAGGCCACGTGCTGCAGATCGCCAACGAAACCGCCATGGTAGCGGCCTGGCTGATCCTGCTCTCCCGCGTGCTGAAACGCCCGGCCGTGCCGCCCAAGGTTGCGGCGGTGCTGTTCCTGGTGCTGATGATCCCCACCGGCTTCGGCCCGTGGCTGACGTTCGGCGACGTGCCGGACGCCTTCACCTGGTTCACGCGCATGATGCAGTGGGGCATCTTCCCGGCCGTCAGCGTGTTCATGCTCTGGAGCGTTGCCAGCGTGTTCAAGGCGCGCCCGGGGCTTGAACGCGGGGCGCTGAAGTCGCCGGCCTTCACGGGCTTCGTGACCAGCGCGATCATGACCGTGATCGGCTACCTGCTGGGCGCCAGTATCCGCGGCTCGGACACGCTGATTCCCGCCCACTATCACGTCGCCATCGGCGCTGTTTCAGCGGCGTTCATGGCGCTGATGCTGACGCTGCTGCCGGAATTCAAGCGGCCCCTGAGTTCCGCGCGCATGAAGGCACTGGCTGTGTGGCAGCCCGTGCTGTTCGGCGTGGGCCAGACCATCTTCGCGGCGGGCCTCGCCGTGGCGGGCGCCCAGCGCAAGGTGTACGGCAAAGAGCAGGTGGTGGACACCACCACGCGCTACCTGGGACTGAGCGTGATGGGCGTGGGCGGCGCCATCGCATTGATCGGCGGCATCCTGTTCATGGTGATCGTGGTTGCGGCCCTGCTGACCGCGCGGAAACGCAGGCTGCAGGGCTCCTAGGAGGCGGCAATGGGACGCGGCTTGCTGATGCTCGGTTTCGTGGCACTGCTGCCCGGCTGCGGCGGCGCAAACGCGCCGGCGCCCGAACCCGCCGGTAACGCGCCCGGCACTCCCGTCAGCAGGGACGGCGTTGAACGCAAGCCCGTGCCGGCCGAGTTCGCCGCCAAGCAGCCGCCCCGGCCGCTGACAGACACCGCGCTGATCGCCCAGGGTAAAGAGCTCTATCACGATGCCGCGCGCGCCAACTGCACGCTCTGCCACGGCGACGCCGGCAAGGGCGACGGCTTCCTGGCCAAGAATTACGAGGACCCGGCCGTGCCCGACCTCACCAGCGTTGCGATGCACGAATCCATCAGCGACCAGTACATCTACTGGCGGCTGGCCAGACCCTTCGAGAGCAAGGTGAAGGACTACTCCAGCATGAACGGCTTCCCCACCGGCAGCGAGGAAGAACTTTGGGCGCTGGTGGCCTACGTGCGCTCGCTGAAGGAAAAGTAATGGCCGAAATGTACCCGGTTTTCCTGAAGCTCGAAGGCCGCCCCGTGCTGGTGGTGGGCGCCGGCAAGGTCGCCCTGCGCAAGGTGGAGGCGCTGCTCGAGGCCGGCGCGGCCGTTCGCGTCGTCGCGCCCGAGGTGTGCCCGGGTCTGCAGGAACTGGCGGCGGCCGGCAGGCTCGTGCTGCAGCAGCGACCCTGGCAGATCGACGACTGCGCGGGAACCTTGCTGGTTGTGGCCGCCACGGGTGACGCCGCACTGAACGCGCAGATCCGCCAGTCTGCGCGCACCGCCGGCGCGCTGGTGAACGCCGTGGACGACCCGGACAACTGCGACTTTTACGTGCCGGCCGTGGCGCGCCGCGGCGACCTGCGGATCGCGGTCAGCACGCAGGGGGCGGCGCCGCTGATCGCCAGCCGCGTGCGCGAGCACCTGGAGAAGACACTGCCCGTGGAGTTGGCGGACGTGATCGAAGCGGTAAGCGCCGAGCGCGCGCGCCTGCTCGCCAGCGGCTTGCCCGAACAGGCCCGACTGCGCCGCCTGCGGGTGTTCCTCAATGCCGAACTCGAGCACTGGGGCCTGAAACTGTAGGGCATGGCGCGATGACCGCGGCGTCCTGCGCCTGCCGGGTTGTCAGCAGCACGCGCGCGGCGGGACTAGATCCCGCGGAAGGCTTCGATTTCGTAGAAGCTGAAACGGATGCAGCGCCCGCCGGCCTCCGGCTCCCAGGCTTCGGGCAGCAGCGGAAGTTTGTCGCCGGTCTGGCGTGCGTTGGTCCACAGACGGTGCATTTCCTCGAACAGCAGGTCGTCCTGCTCGTCCACGGCGTCGGAGTGGCGATCCGCCGCCTCGGCGGCCTTTTCGGCGTGGCCCGCGCGGATGTGCGCCTTCAGCAGCGCGTCCTGGCGCTCGATGCGGTGCTCGAGGCGGCGGAACTCGACCGTGAACTCGGGCGAGGCTTCAACCATGAACGTGCGGTACTCGGGCATCGCGGGCTCCTTTGTTCCAAGCTAGCGCGGTGACGGCCGGGTGCAAGTACGCGTGCGGGCAACCCGCGCCGGAAAGCAGACGGCCCGCCGGAAAGGCGGGCCGTTGTGTGTAAGGTGGGCGGCCAAACGGGATTTGAACCCGCGACCTCCTGAACCACAATCAGGCGCTCTAACCAACTGAGCTATTGGCCGCACAACGAGACGTAAGGTATCCACGCGCGGGCCAGCGTCAACAGGGGGAAGGGGACAGCCGCCGAAGACCCGGGGCAGTCACCGTTCCAGGCCGCCGGCTACTGCTCACGGGGCCGGCGTTCTTCGCCGCGCTTGCCGTTGCGTTCGGGGGCGATCCTGGGCGGGTCCTTGCGGTCGCGGGGACCCTTGCGGTCTTTCTGTTCTTTCTGCCACTGGTCCTGCAGGGCGCGCCGTACCTTGTCGGCGGCTTCGTCGATGCTCAGGTCGCGCAACTCGGCCAGCATCTCTTTGCGCTTCTCCGGCTGCAGGCGCTGCAGCAACTGGTCCAGGGTGCGCAGGTCGGCCAGCGCATTGCGCAGTTCCTTGCGCGCTTCCTTGTCGCCCCTGGCGGCCGCTTCACGCAGTTCGGCCAACCTTGGGTAGACGCCCTGCAGTTCCTCAAGCCGCTGCTTGTGCTCGGACTGCATGCGCTCACGCCGCTGCTCGGGTGACAGGCGCGCGAACTCCGCGCGCTCGGCCGGCGTCAGGCTGCGCAGGTGCATCTGCACACGCTGCTCCAGCATCAGCTTCTGCAATTCGGCGGCCGGGCGCTCGCTTTCCATGGCGGCCTTGAACTCGGCGGGGCGGCCGCGGCGCAGGGCCTGCAGCTCGGCGGCGACGGTGTAGAGGCGCACGCGCTCAAGGTAATCGAGCTTCTTGAGCTTCTTCAGGTTCTCGCGCTGCTGCTCATTGAGGATCGGCTTGCCTTCCTTCACGGCCTTCAGGATCTGCTGCTGGCGCTCCTTGGGCAGGTGCTTGAAGGCGCGGAAGCGCTTCTTGAGCTCTTCCTGGCGCGCCTTGCCCAGGCCATTGAACCAGTCACGCAGCGAAGCTTCGCGACTGTCCGACGCAGCCTTGGCGGGCTCGGACTGCTGGGCCGCGGCCGGCGTCACGCTCAGGCTCAGCAGCAGGGCCAGCGCCACGAGGATGGAGGCGACGCAGCGCATCACTCGTCCTCCTCCGCCAGCCTGGTCAGCAGGTCCAGGTCGTCGATCACCGCCAGGTCTTCCGGGCGGTCCAGGTCGTCGAGGGGCAGGAAGGCCGCGTTGTCGAGCGACTTCATCAGTTCAAGGTCTTCGGCGCTCAGCTTGTCGGCTCGGCGCGGCTCATCCAGCGGCTGGGCGATGTAGGTGAATTCGTCGTCGTCCCAGCTCACTTCCACTTCTACGGGCTTGGGGTCTTCTGTGTGGGCGGTGATGGGGGCGGTCTGCGGCTCGTCTTCGCCATTGTCCACGAAGGCGATCACGCCGATCGCGATCAACACCGCCGCAGCCAGCGGGCCCACCAACTTCAACAGCAGCGCTGAGCGGCGGTGGGCCGCGTCGGCGACCTGCTCTTCATGGAAGCGGCGCCAGAAGCGGCCTTCGAAGCCCTGGGCGGGCTCGGAGACTTCGTAGTAATCCAGCCAGCGCTCGAGGCTGCGCTCCTGCTCAAGGGCGTTGCGCAGGGTTTCGTCGTGCTTTGCGGCCTCCAGGATTTCGGCGGCGCGCGCGGGATCAAGCCGGCCTCGAATCAGCTCCGGCAGGTCTTCGCGGTATGTTTCGTATGCGCTCATGTCTTCCGCCTTTTACTGCATCCGGACGTTAAACCCATGTACCCTTGCCGGGTAGCGGTCTTTTCATGAAACAGGAGGCCGGGTGGCCAGGTCGCGCAACAACAACAACGCCGTAATCGCCATGGTGGCGCTGGTGCTGCTGGTCCTGCTGCTGGCGGGCGGCTTCGTGCTGTTCGGCGGCCAGGAAAGCGACCTCCCACACACCACCACAGGCCGTCTTGACGCCAACGAGAGTGCATCCAACACGCCACTACCACTGGAGTTAGAGCCGGAGCCTGAACCACAGCCGCAGCCCCAACCCAGGCCGGAGACCGAACCCGACCAACCCGAACGCGCACCGGTGGCGCTCGGGCCCATGACACGCTTCCGCGCCCTGGTGAAAGAGGCCGACTACGCCCTCTCCCTGCGCGACACGCCAGACATGGACCCGGCGCTGCTGTGGGAAGCCGCCTCAACTCTCGAGCAACTCGAGTCCCGCTTCGCCCCCTACGCCAGGCTGTTGTATGCGGGTAAGGCCGAGGGCGCAGACCGCATCCACTTCGAGAGCGACGTCACCCGCAGCTTTGAACGGCCGGACGTAGCTTCCACCGCCTACCTGATCGAGGCCGCGCCCCGCGTTGCGGTGTGGCTGCGCGAAGGGGCGGAGTTGCCTGCCGCCGAAAGCGTCGCCCCGCCGGACGTTTCAATCCCCCTCACGCGCCGCCTGCAGGAAGAGCTCAGCGCCGACATCCTGGCAGGCTGGCTTAAGGCGATCGAGTCCGAATACGGCGAGGCCGACTTCGGCGAGGCCGACTTCGGCGAGGCCGGCGTGCCGCTCGATTTCGTGGTCTTCCCCGAACTGGCCAGCTACCTGCGCTTCTCGGAGAAGCGGCTGCTGCTGGACGTGCCGAAGTGGTCCGCGGGCTTTTACAGCACCAAGTGGGATGTGATCTGCATGCCCCTGCTGCCGAACACCAGCCTGGCCGAGGTCGCGCGCCACGAGATGTTCCATGCCGTGCAGGCCCACAAGGCGCCCCAGAGCCTGCTGGTGCCCTGGTTCGCCGAGGGCAGCGCCGAGTGGCTGGACAAAGCCGCGCCCGAAGGGGCGCTGCGCACGCACCCCGAGTTCCAGGCCGCGGCATTCGGCTACCTGCGCAGCCTGGTGGCGCAGGGCTTCAAGCTTGACCTGAAGGCCTTCCTGGCCCAGGACCTGCCGACCTTCTACCAGGACCCTGAGCTGAATTACCTGGTGGCCTACTGCTTCGTGGACTTCTGCCGCGCCAACGAGGACCTGCGCGCCATCTACTTCGAGTTCTGGAAGCTGATGTGCGAGGGCGTCGGCGCCGAGAATGCGTTTGCCCGCACCTTCGGCGGCCTGGACATGGCCGAGCTGCAGCGCCGCTTCCTGGCGCGGCTGCAGGGCTTCGCCCGCACCAGCCAGCCGCCCCGCTTCAGCCACGACGCACCCGCCGAGCACTTCGGCAGCGTGCCCCGCGAGCTGGGCGGCGTGCCGGCCGCGACCGCGCCCGAGGGCGAAGTGAACCAGGGCTGGTTCAAGGTGCTGGGCGACTTGCAGGAGAAGGGCTTCGACACCGGGCGCAGCGCCTACTTCAAGGGCGACTACGACCTGTTGATCGTGGCGATTGATTCCAGCGAGAGCATGAGCCAGCGCATCACCACAGAGGGCTTCGACTTCCAGGCGCTGTCCCACTGGCTGTTCAGCCTGCGCTACGCGGGGACGCTCAGCCTGAAACGCAAAAGCGAAGGCAGCGAGACGGCCGAGGAAGTGCCGCCCTCGGTGCTGATGGCGCTGGTGGACGCGGTGCTGACCGACCGCATGAAGCAGTTCACGGACACGGCGGGCATCACCGTCACCGAGGAAGTCAGCAAGGACATCAAGAAGAATTACAAGGACTTCGAGCTGTCGGCCGACAAGCTGAAGACCCTCAGCAAGCGCGAGATCGCGCGCCACACGGCCGAGAGCGTGGCGTGGTACTGGGGCACGCGGCAGGACCAGTCTGACGTTGCTATGGTGGACTTCAACCTGCAGGTGCAGGTGGAGCGCGAGAAGAACTCGTTCAAGACCAAGAGATACAACTCTGGCTCAAGCCCGCTGCAGAGGCTGTTCGCCAAGACCGCGAATCATGCCGCCCCCGAGGGCAGCCACGGCGCGGACACGGACTGGTGGGCGGCGATGCAGGCGGTGATCCAGGCCGCCGCGGACGCCAGCGCCGGCCGGGTGGCCTGCCTGTTTTTCACGGACGGGCCGAACTCGCTGGGTTTTTACGGGCACCTGGAGCAAGGCCGTGACGACACCCAGTACCTGCTGGACCAGGAGAAGCTTGCCACGGAGCTGAAGATCCAGTGGGACAACGCAGGGTTAGGGTACGACAGCCAGCCCAGCGTGCTGCAACTGATAGCCCTGCCCGGCGCCGAGGGCCAAGGGCTGGACAACATCCCGCAAAAAGTAACCCAGGCCAAACTCGACGAGTGGCAAACGCACTTCGTGAAGTAGGCGATGAAGTACTTCGTGGAAATCGAAGACGGAACCATCCGTGTTGAGGTGCGGGAAACGGGTCTTTCCGACATCTCGGAGTTTGACGCATTCACGCTGCCTTTTGAGTTGGAGGAGTTCTCGATCATTGTCGAACTCTACTCGGCGGAACCCGACAGCTACTTCACCGACTTCCTCGGAATAGCCCTGAGTCGCGGCTGTCCGGTCCGTCTTATCGTCAAAACCAAGGCGGCCGTTCCTCGTGCGGCGGCCTGGAAGATGATTCTTCCGGCACTCGTCGTCGAGTCTGGCCTTTAGCCCCGGAGGGCCTGGCCATCACGGCCACGCTGATGAATTACTTGTACGGCAGCGGGCCGATGTAACCGACTACTTGTCCGCTGCTGTCTGAGATCACGTGGTAGAAAGAGTGGCCGGAATCGGTGTACGGGCTCCAGAAATGGTCCCATGCGATGTAAGTGTCGACCCTCGGCTCGGCCGGTAAAGTGGTGTGCCCGGCCACCCATCGGATTTGCGCCGACATACCCCGCACCATCTCCGCATCTTCAGCCGGAGAGGCATGATGCTCGATAACCCAGCCGTAGTCATGTTCGTTGTGCACCCGAACTTTGACCTGGTGACTCAAGACAGGGCCGGATTCCAGAATCGACTCCAAATCACGACGGGTAACCAGGTTGGGCAGCAGCAACCAAGCCGCCACACAGGCCAACACCAATAGTTGCCCGGGGACCAGCATCCACCAAGCCCGCACGCGGGGATTCAGCTTCATACGCACAGCATACCTTGTAGTCAGTTTCCCATCGCTGATCCGCTGGTCAGCATCCCCCGCCGCGTGCGACTACGTGCTTCATCGTCAGGGACCGGAGCTGCCGATGGAATAGAGTTGGTTGCATGCGCTTGGTTGTGGCGGGATTCCCGAGCGATGAACCCAAAGCCCGCCGTTTGCACGGCGGGCTTCTGTTTTTCGGGCGCGCTTAAACACGAAAGCCTCCTTTCGGAGGCTTGTGCCTTGGGTTGCCCCAAGATGTGCCAGTGGCCTGTTTCGTGGAGGACAGCCTCTCCACTCGGACGCGCCCGGGGCGGTTGTGCCCGAGTGGTGCGGGCCGGGGGTTCTGGTCCGGTTGGTGTACCTGGCGCCCCTTGTTTCCGCGATTACCCTTGCGGGGGGCTTGCCCTTGCCTATACTTCTTTTTTGCCCCGGCGGGGACGCCTCTGACGTCTCCGCCGTATGCATTTGGAGGGTGCCCTGGCGGCACATGAACACGTTGTTAGTGGCATCGCCGTCACGGCGATGAGTCCCACGTGGTTGCGGTAGCAACGTGCCTTCGCGGCGTATGCCGCCGCGAAGGATGGCGCGTGCCAGCGGCCGGAGGCCGCTGAAACTCATTCGCGGGACGCGAATGCCACTAGCATTGGGAGGGTGCCATGGCGGCACATGAACACGTCGTCATCCTGGACATGGGCTCGCAATACACGCAGCTGATCGCGCGACGCACGCGCGAGCTGGGCGTTTACTCCGAGATTCTGCCCCACACCACGCCGCTGGCCGACCTGCTGGCGCGCGGGCCCAAGGGCATCATCATCAGCGGCGGCCCCGCCAGCGTGTACGGCGCGAACGCGCCCACCGTTGACGCCGGCATCTTCAACTGCGGCGTGCCCGTGCTCGGCATCTGCTACGGCATGCAGCTTGGCAGCACGGCACTGGGCGGCAAAGTAGAAGGCGGCCACAAGCGCGAGTTCGGCCATGCCGAGCTGCAGATCAAGCACGAAGACGTGCTGCTCGCCGGCCTGAACCGCGCATTGCCCGAAGACAAGCACGCCCTGCGCGTCTGGATGTCCCACGGCGACAAGGTCACCGATCTGCCCAATACTTTCGAGGTGCTGGCCACCACCACCAGCTGCGAATACGCGGCCGTGAAACACAAAGAGCTGCCCTTCTACGGCGTGCAGTTCCATCCGGAGGTCAAGCACAGCTCGCAGGGCCGGCTGATTCTGAAGAACTTCCTGTTCAACGCCTGCCACTGCAAGGGCGACTGGCAGATGTCCAGCTTCATCGACGAGCAGTGCGACCGCATCCGCAAGCAAGTGGGCAAGGGCCACGTGATCTGCGGCCTGTCGGGCGGCGTCGATTCCAGCGTTGTGGCGGCGCTGATCAGCAAGGCCGTGCCGGGCCAGATCACCTGCATCATGGTGGACAACGGCCTGCTGCGCAGCGGCGAAGTTGAAGAAGTGCGCGCCGCCTTCGAGGGGCATTTCAAGGTGAATCTCGTGGTGGCCGACGCCGGCGAGCGCTTTTTGACCAAGCTGGCGGGCGTCACGGACCCCGACAAGAAACGCATCATCATCGGCGAGGAGTTCATCCGCGTCTTCGAGCTCGAAGCCCGCAAGGTGAAAGACGCCAATTTCCTGGCGCAGGGCACCCTGTACCCGGACGTGATCGAAAGCGTGGCCGCCCACGGCGGGCCCACGGCCATGATCAAGCGCCACCACAACGTCGGCGGCCTGCCCGAGGACATGGACTTCGAACTGGTTGAGCCGCTGCGCTTTCTGTTCAAGGACGAAGTCCGCGAAGTCGGCGCCGAGCTGGGCCTGCCCGAGGCGCTGGTCTGGCGCCAGCCGTTTCCCGGCCCCGGCCTGGCCGTGCGCTGCCTCGGCGAAATCACGCCCGAGCGACTTCGCATTCTCCGCGACGCCGACCTGATCGTTAGAGAAGAGGTGCGTAACGCCGGCCTGGAAAAACAGATCTGGCAGGCGTTCGCCGTGCTGTTGCCGGTCAAGAGCATCGGCGTGATGGGCGACGAGCGCACCCACGAGTACACCTGCGCGATCCGGGCGGTGGAAAGCGTGGACGGCATGACGGCAGACTGGGCCCGGATCGACTACGACCTGCTGCGCAAGATGAGCAACCGCATCATCAACGAGGTAAGGGGCTTCAACCGCGTGGTGTACGACATCAGCAGCAAGCCGCCGGCGACCATCGAGTGGGAATGAACATTCAACAGCAAACTACCAATAACCAATTACCAATTACCAATGGAACAGCGGGACGAAGCCGCAATTGGAAATTGGTAATTGGTTATTGGTTATTCGCTGTTGCCCTTGTCGGTTGCGGAGGTGGTGATGGAAACGGCAACGCAGGGTCCGGGCCGCAGCTTCCTTCTTTGAAGGGCGAGCGCGTCGAGGACACCTACGAACCGGCCGTAGACGTCAAGCTGGCGCCGACCAGGCTGCACGGTGAGCTGGCGGCGCTGCTGCCCAAAGACGCGCTGGTGAAGGACTCGGTCAAGTACGGCGGCTGGGATGCCGCCACGGCCGGCTTGTCCGGCGAGTCGCCCGAGGACGCGCTGATACCCACGGTATCGGCCACCTACCGCAGCATGGGCTACACGGTCACGTCCGACACGGATAACAACTCAAGCGCGATGAAGCAGGAGTATCCGCAAAGCGCGCGATTTTTCCTGGTGAAGGCGCCCGAGGCCGCGGCCGCGCAGCCCATTGCCGACGGCATCCGCGACAATCTGCTGGCCAAGGGCTTCAGCGAAATTTCGGAGCTCGAACTGGCGCTGGGCTACCAGAAGACCCAGCCGGTGAAACGCTACTCACGTGTGGATCCGGGCGCCGAGGTGGACGACGTCTACGTGGCCTACGTCAAGGTAGTCAACGACATCGTGCTGTTCGCGCTGGAAAGTGAAGCGGCGCCCAAGGCGCCGGGCCCCGGCGGCACACAGATTTCGCGGGTGGAAAGCAGCGGCCTGGGCACCCGCCTGGGGGGCCAGCTCACGGTGCTGGCATCGCACCGCCTGCTCAACCCCTGATGCGCCGGATCAACCGCCGATGCCGGGCACGACCTCGTCCTTGGCGGGCGGGATGTCGACCTTCTTCTTCTCGACGTAGCTGCCCTCGTCCTGGTACTTCACCTGCGGCACGTACTTGTGGTCGCGCTTGCGGATCACCTTGGCCGACTTGATCTTGTCGTCCTTCTTCACCTGGGCCACCAGGTCGAGGCCGTAAAGCACCTCGCCGAACACGCAGTAGGGGCTGTTCTCGTTGTCCCACTGGGTTTCGTCCTTGATGTTGATGAAGAACTCGGTGCTGGCGCTGTGCAGCTCGCTGGTACGCGCCATGGCGATGGTGCCGCGCGAGTTGGCCACGCCGCCCTGCTCCAGGCCGAAGTGCTGCTTGTACTTGTCGTTGTCCACGGCCTCGTTCTTGATGCCGTATTTGTAGCCGTCACGGGACTGGGACTGGTCGAAGCCGCCCTGGATGATGCGCAGCCCGCCCTGCTCAAAGATCTGGGCCAGGTCGGTGCCGGTGCCCTCGACGCGGTAGAATTCGCACTCCTGGTTGTAGAAGCCTTCCTCGATCAGGTTGATGAAGTTGGCCACGGTGTTGGGCGCGACGTCCTCGAACAGCTCGATCACGATGTCGCCCTTCTCGAGCTCGATCACCACGATCGGGTTGACGTCGTTGTTGACCTGGGTCTCCAGCTTGCTGAAACGCACCGGGTCGGGAACCTTGTCGCGCTTGTCCGTGGCGACCGGCCAGCCGTCATAGTAGACGCGCGGGGTGTAGCTGGTGTCTTTGCGCTTCTGCTCGATGTAGCTGTAGTAGATGTTCGCGCCGTGCAGGCGGCGGGCGACCTTGAGGCCTTCCTCGCCGTCCAGGATCTGCCCGAGCGGCGCAAAGTTCTGGAACAGGGCGTCGCTGGGCTCAATCACCACGAAGAACTCGGTGCGGGCGCGCATGGGGTCGTCGCTGTCGCGGTTCAAGGCGATGGAGCCGGGCACGAAGGCGCGCGTGCCGCTGCCCTGGTAGTCGATGGTGTACGGGTTGGCCTCGGGCACGGTGTCCACGTCGTCGCCTTCCTTGGCGGTGGTGGGCTTCTCGAGCTCGACGCCGACCGGGCGGCCCTTGCCGCCAGCCACGATCACCGTGGCGTTACGGAACGGGCCGGAGGGCGCGAATGTGTTGCTGAACGAGGCGGCGCTGAAGTCGGTGCGGTCAAAGAAGCCTTCGTCGCACAGGCTGACGAAATGCTTGACCGCGTTGCCGGCCTCGTTTTCGAACAGCTCGATGCGCAGCTTTCCGACGCTGGTCACCAGCACCACGATCGGGTTTTCGTCGCCGACCAGTTTGGGCTCGGGCTTGTCGGGCTTGCTGTGGTGGTCCCAGGGCAGCAGCTTCTTGTTGCCCTCGCTGGTCAGGAACTCTAGGTCGGCCTTGAGCGCCGCCTGCACTTCGGTAACGCGCTTGGCCCAGGCCGGGTGCTGCTCGCTCTCGCCGTGCTTGTCGAGGTATTCCTGCTGGATGGCGATCACCTTGGTCAGCTGTTCGGGCTTGTAGGGGCGGTCCAGCAGCTCGAAGGCCCGCATCGCGTAGCGGTACTGTGCGTCCGCCTGCAGCATGCCTTCTTCTTCGGCCTCGGCGATCACTTCTTCCATCTTGCCGGGCAACTCGTCGAGCTTGTCGACCTGCGCGGCCTTCTCGATCTTGTTGCGCAGCTCGAGCTCGGATTCACCGCTGCTGCGGGTGTAGAAGTAGTAGGCGCCGAAGGTGACGATCAGCAGCACTACCGCCGGCCCGATGATCTTGCCGTAGGAAGCAAGGAACTTGCTGGCGCCGTCCACCAGCTCGGCGCCGGCGCCCAGGCCCGTGCGGGCCAGAACGTCACGCGACTTGTCCTTGGAGGCCGCGAGGCCTTCGACTTTGCTCTTGGTGCCTTTTGCCTTGATCTTGTCCCGAACCATTGGTGGTCCTGCTAGTCGTATTGTGGGTTCATTTCCACGATCAGCACGCTGAAGCGCTCACTGCCCTGGAACTTCTCGTCGGGCTTGAGCTTCAGGCTGAGCTGGTCGTCGGCCTTCTTGAACAGCAGGGCCATGGTGCCCTTGCTGTCGTTTACTTCTTCCGTCTGCAACTCCCAGCCTTCACCGGGCAGCGTCTTCTTGTACCAGTCCGCCAGCTTCTGTGCAGACCCCAGCCCGCCCGTCGACTTGTACGCGTAGCGCCCGTAGATGCGGCGCCCGTCCGAGCCGTCCTGCCGCTTGAACGGCGGCGTGTCGTAAGGCTCATAGCCCGCGGGCATCGGTACGTCTGCGTAGCTTTCGCCGCCCTCGTGGCCCAGGTTCTTCTGGGTGGTGGTCGAGCAGCCGGCAGCCAGCAGCAGCACGCACAGGGTTGTGAACAGCAGCAGGTTCTTCATGTCTCCCTCCACGCCCCGCGAGGGGGCCAGACTATACAACAACGGGTTTGCCTGTCGCCGGGGAAATGCGTCGAATTTGAGCCCGTACCCGGTGCCGCTTTATCGGCAGTCGGGGACCGTCAGCTTTGGGCGTTCATGGCGGATCTGAAGGGACCGCAGCCGCACATTCAACAGGGACATGCACCGCAGGTGCATGTCCCTGCTCCCGGCGGTAAAACCGGCTATTTCTGCGCCGGCTGGGCGCGCATTTCGGGAACCAGCCTGGCCATGATGTCGGCCACCTGCGTCACCTCCTGCGCCGTGTTGCCGTAGCCCAGGCTGAAGCGGATGGTGCCGCCGCCCTCTTCATCGTTGAGTCCGAGCGCCGTCAGCACGTGGCTGGGCTTGGTGATCTCCCACATGCAGGCGCTGCCGGCGCTGGCCAGGATCCCGGCCTCGTCCATGCGGCGCAGCAGGTGGCCGCCGTAAACGCCGTCGAAACGGATGCTGGCGGTGTTGGGCGTGCACTTTGCCAGGTCGCCGTTCAGGTGGCTGCCGGGCACCTTGGCCAGGATCTCGCGCACCAGCTGGTCGCGCAGCGCCAGCAGCTCGACGCCGTGCTCGATGCGCTTGCGCTCGGACACTTCCAGGGCCTTGGTCAGCGCGGCAATCTGCGGCAGCGGCACCGTGCCGGCGCGTTTGCCGCCCTCGTGGGTGCCGCCCAGCATGAAGCACTGGTAGGGCGTGCCCCGGCGCAGGTACAGCACGCCCACGCCCTTGGGGCCGTAGAACTTGTGGGCGGACAGGCTGAGCGAATCGACGCCCAGCTCCTGCACGTCCACCTTCAGCTTGCCGGCGGCCTGCACGGCGTCGGAATGCACCCTGGCGCCGATCTCGTGCGCCAGCCTGCTGATCTCGGCGATCGGCTGGATGGTGCCGATCTCGTTGTTGGCCAGCATGATCGAGACCAGGGCGGTTTTCGGCCCCAGGTTGTCGCGCAAGGCGCCCATGTCCACCACGCCGTCGCGGTCCACCGGCAGCACCGTGGACTTGAACCCCTGCTCCCGCAGCCAGTCGCAGGGCGACAGCACCGCCCGGTGCTCGATGGCGCTGGTGATCACCTCGTCGCGGCCCTGCTGCTCACGCATGGCGTAAGCGATGCCGCGCACGGCGGCGTTGTCGCTTTCGGTGCCGCCGCTGGTGAACACGATTTCGTCGGGGTCTTCAGCGCCCAGGATCTTCGCCACCCGTTCGCGGCAGTCGCGCAGGTACTTGCCGGCCCTGGTGCCGAGGCTGTGGCCCGAGCTGCTGTTGCCCGAGAAGTCGCGGGTGGCGCGGATCAGCTCGGTGAGGACTTCCTCGTCAACGGGGGTCGTGGCGTTCTGGTCGAAATTGATCATGGGTTGATTTCGGATTCAGGATTCAGGAGTTTCGATTACCGGCTATGTACCACGAGTGGTCCACACCGCAAGCAGCTTACCATTGCCGCATGCGATGAGTTACCGCCGGGCAATACCAAGCGGCGCGGTTTCCCGCGCCGCTGAATGCCAGATCCAAAGTCGCCTTAAGTCTTCAATACGGAGGCGCGTCCCAGCGCGTCGGCCACGCCCTTCTGGTGGCGGGCCTGGCGCACGGCGAGGTCCGGGTCAATCAGACCCTTGCGCGCCATGGCCACCAGCTGCTTGTCAAAGCTGACCATGCCGGACTGGGCGCCCGTTTCCATGGCCTGGTAGATCAGCGCCATCTGGCCCTGGCGGATCATGTTGGCCACGCCCGGCGTCACGATCAGCAGCTCGGCGCACATCACGCGGCCCTGCTCGTTGCGCGTGGGCAGCAGGCGCTGGGCGACCACCGCGCGCAGCACCATCGAAAGCTGCATGCGCACGTAGTCCTGTTCCTCAGTGGGGAACATGGCGCAGATGCGGTCGATGGTGGAAATACAGTCGATCGCGTGCAGGGTACTGAACACCAGGTGGCCCGTCTCGGCGGCCGTGATGGCCGTGCGCATGGTTTCCAGGTCGCGCATTTCGCCGACCATGATGACGTCGGGGTCTTCACGCAGGGCGAAGTGCAGGGCCTCGGCGAAGCTGTTGGTGTCGCTGTACAGCTCGCGCTGGTTGACCAGGCTGCGCTTGTGGCGGTGGACGAACTCGATCGGGTCTTCGATCGTGATGATGTTCTCGTTGAAGTTCTCGTTGATCTGGTCGATGATCGTGGCCAGCGTGGTGCTCTTGCCGCAGCCGGTGGGGCCTACGCAGAGCACCATGCCGTCATTCAGCGTGTGCAGCTTGGCCGCGGCGGGCGGCAGGCCCAGGCTGTTGAACGGCTTGACGTTGCTGGGGATGCGCCGGTACACGACCGTCACCGCGCCGCGCTGCACGTAGGCGCTGACGCGGAAACGCCCCTTGCCGTCGGGCGTGGTGTGGGTGCAGTCGATCGCGCGCCGCTCATAGAAGCGGTCCATGTCGCGATCCGACAGGATGATGCGCAGCGCCGCCTCGGTGTCGTCCGGCGTCAGCACCTTGGCCTCAACCGGCACCAGCTTGCCGTTGATGCGCAGCACCGGGGGCGCCCCGGCGGTCAGGTGCAGGTCCGAGGCGTCTTCCGACTCGGCGATCTCGAGCAGCTGGTTCATCAGACCGCTGGTGGCAAAGGCGTTGCCGCCCTGGTCGGCGTAGCCCTGGCTGCCGCCCTGGGGCGCCGGCGCCGGGGACTCCCAGCCGCCCTGGTCCCAGCCCCCACCCTGCTGCTGGGGATAAGCGCCGCTCGGCTGACGAAGGTATTGCGGGTTCGAATCGGGATGCGCACCTGACATGGACGCTCCTTCATGCCGGTTTGCGGGCCGGCTCGGGTTTGCAGTGACCGCTTGAGAATTATTGCACTGTAAGTCTAGTGGGAAACAGCATGGCACACAATGCTGCGGCGGGCAGGCATTTGCTTACAACTACCCGCCCCCTTGTGCGTTACATACGATTACAGCCTGCGTGACTGCGCCACACCCGGAGAACTTGAGTGCCGGTTTTCGAATACAAAGCCCTCAACGCCAAAGGCAAGGCCGCCAGCGGCGTGATCGACGCCGACACCGCCCGTGACGCGCGCGAAAAGCTGCGTAACCAGAAAATCTATGTCACCGACATCAGCGAAGTGCGCGGCAGCACCGCCAAGCGCGAGGTCGTGCAGGACGAAATGGGTCGCAAGAAGGTCGTCGTCTCGGCCGAGCTGCCCAAGGTCGTGCAGTACACCGGCACCCTGGCCATCATCGCGGCCGGCGTGATGCTGCTGCAGCTGGTGCTGGACTGGCGCAACCAGCCGGCCGTCAGCGTCGGGGGCGAGGCGGTCGAGGGCGCGCTCACCGGCATCGACGTTGCCGTGCGGGTGGTTTCCGCGATCGCCACGGGCATGTTCGGCTACGTGATATTGAAGGGCCGCACCTGGGCGCTGGCCGTGACCACGCTGTTCGCGATCCTGGACGGCGTGCCGCCGTTCATCCTGCTGGTCAGCGAGAACAACTACGTGTCGGGCGCATTCGCCCTGGTGTACGGCGTGCTGGCGGCGATGTGCATCCTGTCGATCGCGCGCATGAAAGACACCGGCAGCAGCGAGGGCACGGACAAGATCCAGAACCTCAATGAGGTCAGCAGCTTCACCCGCCAGCTCGCCACCCTGCTGCACTCCGGTATTCCGCTGGCCCAGGCCCTGACCGCATGTATCGAACAGGCGGAAAGCCCGGGCATGCAGAAGACCCTGCGCCACCTGCGTGAGCAGGTCAGCCAGGGCCTCGACTTCGCCAGCGCGCTGGAGACCTGCCCCGGCTACTTCAACACCCTGTTCGTGAACATGGTGCGCGCGGGCCAGGCCTCGGGCCAGCTTGACGACGTGCTGACGCGCATCGCCGAGTACCTGGCGAACCAGAACCGCCTGCGCAACAAGGTCATCAACGCCATGATGTACCCCGCCATCATGCTGACCGTCAGCACCCTGGTGGTGATCCTGCTGATGACCTTCGTGGTGCCCAAGATTACCGAGATCCTGATCGCCCAGAACGTGCCGCTGCCCCTGCCCACGCAGATCCTGATCACCATCAGCAGCTTCATGTCCACCTACTGGCAGCTGATGATCAAGGGCCCCCTGATCGGCGTGTTCTTCCTGCAGGGCGCGTTGCAGCAGGACGCCTTCCGCATCAAGTGGGACACACTCAAGCTCAAGACGCCCCTGTTCGGCGACCTGCTGAAGAAGACGGCCGTCTCGCGCTTCGCCATCACCTTTGCAGTGCTGCTGCGCTCGGGCATGCCGGCCCTGGAGGCACTGCGGATCGTGAAGAAGATCGTGGGCAACCGCGCGATGCAGGAGGTGATCCAGGGTATCCACGACAGCATCGTGGAGGGCACGGACATCAGCACGCCGATCAAGAAGAGCGGCATCTTCCCGCCCGTGGTGGGCTACATGGTGGCGGTGGGCGAACAGACCGGCGAGCTGGAGCAGCTGCTGGAAAGAATCGCCCACGCCTATAATGAAGAGATCGACATCAGCATCCAAAGAATGACCGGCCTGATCGAGCCCATCATGATCGTCTTCATGGCAGTGGTGGTAGGCGGCATTGTAGCGGCCGTCATCATCCCGCTGCTGCAGATGTCCACCAGCGGCCTCGGATAAGCCCGCGAACCATGAGACAGGAGCCGGGAGCGCCAGCGACCGGTAAGCGAACATGCGCATCCTGTTCGTCGAAAACCACGCGACGTTCGCCCGGCAGGTCTGCCGGGCCTTCCTCAGCAACGACGAAGTAACCGTGACACCTTCACTGGCTCCAGCGCGCGACTTGCCGGCTGGCGCCCCGTGGGGTGCAGTGCTGATCGACTTCGACCTCGACGACGGAAGGGGCGTCGAACTCGTGCTGGAACTCGCCAGCCGCAACCCCCGCCCGAAACTGGTGGCCGTCAGCGCATTCGACGAAAAAAACCAGGCCATGCTGAAGGCCGGAGCCGACGCCGCCTGCAGCAAGCTCCAGTTCAGCCGGATCGGCCAGGTGCTGGCCGAGTTGGGGAAATGACGCCAGGCACGTCATCGCATGTCCACCCGTCGCTTGCGCTCACGACTACGCCAGGGCAACGTCGCGCGGGCCGGGCTCCTGTTTCGTGCAATCCAACCCCCATGACAGGGGGGGCGGGGTGCCGACCGTGTCGAAAGCCGCTGATCCGGGCGGGTTTGCGCGACTTCTTAAAAACTTGTTCCCGCTCTGCGCCTCCGCGGAATATACTCCGCTCTTTCGGCTTGTGAGACCGTTGGGGGACCAACCATGTGGCGCATCGCACTCGGGCTGATCGTGGCCGGCATTGCCGGCATCGTGGTCGGCGGACACAAGCTGATGGTGGCGATGCGCAACTCGTCGCCCGTACAGATGAAGTACGCCGACTGGTGCGCCAGCCCGCCCGACGCCGAATGGCTTGAACTCAGCGAAGTGCACATCGACTGGGGCGCCAGCGCGCGCATCGACATCGAGCACAAGCGCAAGGGCGTCACCACCCATACCACCCACGACTACTACGTCGCTTGCTGGGCCAGCGACGAGGACCCCAACCCCGTGCGCGCCTTCGTGAAGGTCGATGACAAGGAAAAACAGCAGCTCATGGAGCAGTGCTGGAACCACGAAAACGACGAAAAATGGCTCATCGCCAACGCCAACCGCATCTACGAAGTGCGCACCATGCGCGGCCTGGTGCAGACCGGGCTTGACCTCAGCAGCGAGGACCAGCGCCTGCTGAAAAGCCTCGGCCACGTCGACAACAACTTCAAGATCATCGAGCTGAACAAGGAACCCCAGGGCGGCTTCGGCGCCATCCTGCTGGTGCTGGGCCTGGCCGGCACCGGCGGCGGCGTGGGCGTGTTCGTGCTCGGCCGCAAGAAGAAAACGCCCCCCATGCCGCAGCTTCCGCCGCGAGGAAACTTCGGTCCGCCGCCCGGCCCCGGCATGCCGCAGGGCCCGGGTATGCCGCATGGCCCCGGCCCCGGCCCCGGGCCGCAGGCAGGTCCGCGCCCGGCAACCCGCGGTCCGCAGCCCATGCAGGGCGGTCCGCGACCGCCCCAGCCAGGCCCGCGCCCGGCCCCCGGCGCCCAGCGACCGCCGCAGCCAGGCCCGAGACCGGCTCCCGGCGCGGCGCGCCCGCCACAAGCTGGTCCCAGGCCGCCACAGCCACGCCCGCCCCAGGCCCACTAGGGTCACATTCAGCGCGACTCGACCCCCATGACAGGGGGCGGGGGGTTTCTATAGTCGCGGGTCGGGCAGTACGGGTTTGAGGACACCGTTGTGAGCACCCATACCGAACATACGGAACACGGCGACGTGCGGTCTATCATGACCGGCGAGAAGCCGAAGAAAGACTACGGGGATGAGCGCAAGCTCAACTTCTGGGAACGCATCTACCTGGTCGAGATCGTCAAGGGCCTCGTCAACACCTTCAAGATGATGTTCCGCCCCAGCACCACCATCGACTACGTGGGCGAAAAATCCACCGAGCGCCAGCGCCACGTGCCGGCCGTCGGCTACCGCGGCGAGCACTACCTGAAGGTGGACGACAAGGGCAACATCAAGTGCGTCGCCTGCTTCATGTGCAGCACGGCCTGCCCGGCCGAGTGCATCACCATCGTGGGCGACGCCACGGACGTCGACCAGTTCGGCGCCCAGCGCTTCAAGGCGCCCGAGGTGTTCGAAATCGACATGCTTAAATGCATCTACTGTGGCATGTGCGTCGAAGCCTGCCCCAAGGATGCCATCGCCATGAGCACCACCTACAACCAGGTGGGCACCAAGCGCGGCGACTTCATCTACGACAAGGCACGCCTGCTCAAGAACAACGACGAGTTCATGGAAAGCCTGGGCCTGGCCCGCAGCGGCAAAGACAAAGACGGCCGCTATCCGCTCAGCCCGGCCGGCATGGGCCCGGACGTAACCCACGGCCTGCAGCCGTTCCGCCAGGGCACCCGCAGCGAAGGCGCCTAGGGTCGGGCAAACCCCGCACGGTTATTCGTTTGCCGGCGGCGTGTTGCTCCAGCCGTTGTCGCTGGGGGCACGGCCGAAGTCTTCGTCGCGGCCCACGTAATCAAACTCGCCGCTCACGGCGTTCATGCGCACCTTCAGCGCCTCGCGGTCGGCCATCGGCGTGGCGATCAGCCAGCCGCGCGTCAGCTTGCCGGCCGGGTCGAATTCCAGGTTGTAGAAGGCATAGCCGAGCTCGGAGTAATCCTCGTTGGCCAGCTCGGCTTCCTTGATGCCGAAGGCCGCCAGGTCGCTGACCGATTCCGGCGCCTTGTTGTGCTTGGCGTAATACGCGGCCACCGCGTCGCGCACCTTCACCAGGTTGGCCTCGGCGGCCTTGGCGCGCTCGCGCAGGGGGTCGCCGCCGTCGCCGGCCGGCTTGTTGTCGCCGCCGCAGCCTGCCAGCAGGCAGATGGATAAAAGGAATAGCGCCGCCGTTTTCATGCGTTCCCCTCGGGCTCGGCGACACAGGTGCAGAAATCGCCGCGTGAATAACTGAAATAACGTATTGTCTGGCCGCAGGTTCGCAATGGCACTGGTTGAGGCAACACGCTTGTGGCGCGAATACCACCTCGGCGGCGAGGTGGTTGAGGCTCTGCGCGGCATTGACCTGAACATCGAACAGGGCGAATTCGTGGCCCTGCTGGGGCGCAGCGGCTCGGGCAAGAGCACGCTGCTGAACCTGCTGGGCGGCCTGGACCGCCCCTCGCGCGGCAGCATCCGCGTGAACGGCACCGAGCTCGCCGAGATGTCCAAGACCGAGCTCAGCCTCTATCGCCGCACCACAGTCGGCTTCATCTTCCAGAGCTTCAACCTGGTGACTTCGCTGCGCGCCTGGGAGAACGTGGCCCTGCCGCTGGTGTTCCAGGGCATCGGCCGTTTTGAGCGCCGCAAACGCGCCCACGGGTTGCTCGAGCGCGTGGGCCTCGGCAAGCGCGCCAACCACGTGCCCAGCGAGATGTCGGGCGGCGAGCAGCAGCGCGTGGCGATCGCGCGGGCGCTGGTGAACGACCCCAAGCTGCTGCTGTGCGACGAGCCCACGGGCAACCTCGACACCGCCACCAGCGAGCAGATCATGGCGCTGCTGGATGAATCGCACCGCGCCGGCACCACGCTGGTAATGGTCACCCACGACCCCGAGCTGGCCGAGAAACACACCCAAAGAACGCTCAAGATGGCCGACGGCCAGTTCCTGTCGGAGGTCGCGGCATGAACTGCGTTTGGCCCACGAAGACACACGAAGATGCACTAAGCAAGAAGGCCCGCGCTCCCGCAGCTGATTTAACGCGAAGAAGCGAAGGAGCGAAGGGACGCGAAGAACAGGAAAGGCAACAGCAGCCTCGAGCAGCCTGCACGACGAAGCCTCGGCGAAGGCGGGAGCACGCAGAGTTCGCAGAGAAAATGACAGGAAGACCTCTGCGTACTCTGCGCTCTCTGCGCGATGCCGCAGTTTTGCAAAGCCACGCGGAGGCGCGGAGGCGCAAAGGGCTTTCCCTACAGGGAAGACTCTTCGCGAACTTCGCCCCCTTCGCTCCTTCGCGTAAAAAACCGACGCAAGTGCGCAGCACGAGGACGCTCTGCGTTTTGGATTGGTACGAACCCGTTAACCATCAATCCAAAATCCAAAATCGAAAATCCATAATTGTCCGGGAGGCCGCATGAAGGGCATCCTGGGCCTGGCCTTTGAGGGGCTGCTGCGCAAGAAGGGCCGCAACCTGCTGACCATGTCGGGCGTGCTGATCGGCGTGTTCGCCCTCACCATGATCGTCAGCCTCGGCGAGGGCCTGGCACACGCCGTCACCGACACCGTTTCCGGCCAGGACAACCTGCGCCAGGTCGGCGTCACCGGCGGCTTCGGCATCGAGCTTTCCAACGACCCCTTCGACGTCACCATCGAGGGCGAAATGCCCGAAGACCGCCGCGACCGCCTGCGCCGCGCGGCCGTGAACCGCCGCCAGATCCGCCAGTGGTACGGGCGCCGCGTCACGCAGGTGACCGCCGACACCATGACCGAGCTGGCGGCCGTGCCCCACGTGGAAAGCATCTCGCCCATGATCGTCGAGCGCTACGAGCTGAAGGTGGCCGAATTCGAAAGCGGCCCCAAACTCAGCTTCGGCGTGGACGTGGCGAACCAGCGCTACAAAGACCGCGTGATCGCCGGCAGCTACTTCAGCGCACCCGACGCGCCCGAGGTGATCCTGCACGAGTATTTGCTGTTCAAATGGGGAATGCTCGAGGGGGATGATTACAGCAAGGTGCTGGGCCAGAAGATCAGCCTGAAGAGCATCATCAACGAGGACGACCCGGCCGCCAACACCCCGCCCCAGATGCAGGGCTTCATCGAAGGCCTGACGCCCGAAGAGCGCGAGGCCGCCATGAAGCTGCTGCCCAAGCTGATGGGCATGGCGGCCCAGGCCCGCAAACCCGTGGAGCGCGAACTCACCGTGGTGGGCGTGATGCGCGAGACCGTGCCCGGCGATTCGCTGAACGTGATCGAAGACGGCCAGAGCGTGCAGGCCGACGTGTTCCTGCCCGTGGACACCGCCCGCGCCATGTTTGAGGAAAGCGCCGTCAACGCGCAGTTGGGCTACCCGGCCGCGGTGGTGATCGTCGATTCGCCGGACAACGCGCCGGGCGTCGAGCAGGCCGTGCGCGACAAGGGTTTCACGGCCTTCAGCGTGGCGAGTGTGCTCAAACAGGTAGAGACGATGCTGACGGTGATCACGGTGATCATCGCGTTCCTGACCGGCATCGCGCTGATCGTGAGCACCCTCGGCATCGTGAACACCATGATCACCAGCGTGCTGGAGCGCACCCGCGAGATCGGCATCTTCAAGGCCGTCGGCGCCACCAACGCGCAGGTGATGGCGGTGTTCCTGACCGAGAGCGCGATGATCGGCCTGGTGGGCGGCCTGCTGGGCCTGGGCCTGGCGGTGCTGGCGATGATCCCCGGTGACGCGATCGGCGGTGCCATGATCGCAGAACGCGCGGCGATACCGTACCGCGGCAACGTGTTCGTGCTGCCCCTGTGGCTGGCCGTGGCCGGCCCGGCAATCGGCGCAGTAACGGCCGTGCTCGCAGCCATAGTGCCGGCCAGACGCGCTGCCAGAATCGACCCGGTAAAGGCCCTAAGGCACGACTAAGGAGCGCAGGCGTCCCGCCTGCAACGTGGCACGCGCTTCCAGCGCGTGATCAGTGCCATGCGCTTCAAGCGCATGGCAGGACGTCGGCAAGCCACCAAAGCGACCTACTCATCCAGCTTCGCCAGCGCATCCTGCATGCGCTTGTAGATCATCTCGGGTGTGGGTTCCCGTTCGCCTTCCGGTCGCTTGTCGGGCTGCTCGTCGTCGGGCAGGAACTCGTCGCTGCCGGATAAAATGGCCCCTACCATGTCGCTCGCCCGGCCTTCGGTGTCCATGATCAGGTCAAGCAGCTGGTAAACCGCAAGCTGCGGTGCCATTGCACGTGGATTGCCTACCAGGCTCTTCGCAAGCTCTCGCATCCAGCGCTGAAAGGACGCGTCTTTATCCGGGAAGTCATTCCGCACAGCGGTCCAGGTTGCGTCCAGCATCCGGAGCGTGAAAAGACGCAGGGGCCAGCGGTCCGTCTCCGGCGCTTCCTCGCACTCCTTCCACAGTCGCCTGGACAAATCCGGAAACAACGAGGATGCAGCTAACTCACCAGCTACCTCCGGCTCCCTGTCGAGTAGCTCATCGAGCAGTCGGACACCGTTCAGGTGCTGTTCCCAGTCGTCCGAGCACGCGGCGATGAGCGCTGATCCGACCAACGCGTTCGCCGCTTTGGGCGACGTACTGCTCAAGCGCTCGACGATTTCTCCGGCTATTGTGCGGCCGTTGCTCCAGTGTTCGGTCAGTGGAAGGCGCGTGTCGGCCTTCGCTAATTCGGCCTTCAGATGAAAACCGGCTCGACGAGCCGAGACGGAATCCCCATTTGCGGCCGCGAGCAGACACAGGAACCACTGACGATACTGACTTTCGTCCTTGGGTCGGTCCTGGGAAACACGCCAGCTGACAATCCGATTTGCCTGCAGCCTGGCGGCCGCCTTTCGCACCTGCTGATCGTCGCAGGCGGCAAGCCACTTCCAGTCGTCGTCCCCAAGCTGCTGCCAAGTGCATACGTAGAAGCCCGACAGGCCGTCATCCCCCGGAGTGATCCGGCCATCGGCCACGCGGTCCCAGAACTCCGCCGTGATCCGCAGGTCCAGAACCGCATCCGGTGAGGCCAGATCACGGGCCCAGACGCACTCCAGAACCTTTGTCTTCGTCCAGGGCCTGCGGGCTGCCGCCAGACGCTGCAGGGCGAGACGACCGGCGAGATCATCCGGCTGCTCCGCGGCCAGCTTCCGCAGAGAGTTCTCGCACTCGTCGCCTGCCGCCAAAGCCTGCGCGTAAGCGAATGCGGGCGAATCCGTCTCAGGCAGTCGTCCCAGCAGGGTTCGGATGCAATCCACCGCCGATCCGTCGCCTAGTGTCGCCGCACACGTTGAGAAGTGCTGCATCAGGTGCTTCCATGCGGCAACGACAATGGACTGATCCACTTCGATGTCGTGACGTTCAACTTGCTTTACAAACTCGTAGATCGCGGTTGTTTCACTGCTGATGCAACCGCTCGCAGCGGCCACCGCCTCCCGGCGCAGGATCAGCCGGGGAAGCAGCGCGGGCAGGCGCGCGGGGTCAAGCTCCGCAAGGCCCGCAATACCGTAGCAGACTGCGGCGCCGTTCCTGGAGTCGATCAACGTCTCGAACACCCGGGCGTCCTTGGTCTGCAGTAGTCGTTCGAAAGCGATTCCAGGCCGGGTCTCATGCCCGTCGATCCCAATCCCACCAATTGCGAAGAAGTTCGAGTCCAGAATCCAGCGGGCTTCCGCGGCGGAAGCGTCGTCCATTGCGGCGAGGACTTCCGCATGACTCAGCCCTTGCGCCAGGCACGAAGGCGCAAGCAGCACGAGTAACAAGGCAGCGGCGAGTTTCATGGCGGGTCCGGTGGGGCGGACTCAGGGATTTCCCATTGTAGCGGTAGAGTTGCGGCCGCGAGAATGAAATCCCGATGCACGACGGATCAGGCAGGTGACATCGGCCTCCGGCCGATGCGTCCGGCGGGCGTCCCGCCCGGCGAACGGCGGCAGCCTGCGCGACCGCAAGATGCCGCGCATCCTGCTCGACAACCTGCCCGCCCTTGGCGGATGGATGCAGTTGCTTTCGTCCGGCGAATCTGGCTTCGTAAGCGTTTCATTATCAATGGTTTACGATGTAGCCCCTGGGCGGGAAAACCCCTGCGCCCAATTGACAGGCGGACTTGCCCCGCTACCATTCCGCATTCGTTTGTGAAGGAAGTTGCCTTGAAACACGCTTTTCGCATCGGGATTCCGGCACTGCTGATCGCCGCTGGCGTGGCCGCCTTCGTTCTGGCGCAGCCTGACGTGGACGGCCTGAACAAACCCTACGAGTTCAAGCTCGGGTCTGAGATCACGGCCCAGGCCGCGGAGGTGGTGATTGAGCCGCGCTTCCGCGCCATCGCCGACGACCGCTTCGCCTATGAGTGCTACTCCAACGCGGTGCGCAGCGGCACGGTCAGCGACGCCGGCAAGCCGGTCGAGAGTTTCCGCATCAGCGAGAACTGGATCAATCACTTCACGCTGATCGCCGGTGAAGACCCGCTGGAAGGGCGCAAGGACCTGCGCCTGAGCTTCCAGTTCGATGTCATGCAGTTCATGATCGACAACGGAGAGGCGCGCTACACCGGTTTCATCGGACCGCAATCTGCCCTGCACAAGACCGGCTTCCAGGAAGTGCTGCCCGGCGGTGAGCGCAGCGAGGTCACCAACATCCCGGGATGGGTCGGTGTCAACGCCAGCAGCCTTGAGCAGAACCGCGGCACACAGGCGCGCGACTTCAGCGCCAGCGCCTGGTTCAGTGCGTCCGAGACGGGGCGCCTGCACCACGAGACCTACTACGCCGACTACGGCTTTGCCGACCAGGCCAACTACCCCGGTCGCCTGCAGGACCCGTTGCACATTGCGCTCAGCGTGCAGCCTGAATTCAGCGCGGACGCAAAGCTGAAGATCGGCGAGACCCTCTCCGTGCGCCGTCGCTTCCCGGTCGGCGCCAGCTTCGGCGGCACCATCGAGTACGACTTCACCTACAAGCTGGAAAAACTGTACGGCACGGTAGCCGAGCCCACGGCCGCGCGCCTGAGCTTCGACGCGGTGCCGGTGAAGCGTGAACACGAAGTAACCGTGAACGGATTGAAGACGCGTTTCAGCGCGCCGGACATCAAGGGCGGGCAGCTGTTGCTCGACCTGGTGAAGGGCGTGGCCGCCCACGTGCAGTGGGAGTACAGACTGGGCGGCACGGTCAGCCAGCCGGGCTCGGAACTGGCGACTGTGTTCGACGTGAAGTTCGATTTCTCCGCTTCGCTGCGCGCGAGCGCCCCGAAGCAGGAATAGTAAGCGGGCGGGACGCGTGTCCCGCCGCATCAGAGTTTACCGGAAGAACTCCGGAGCTAGGGGCGGGAGTGCCGCCCCCGTAAGGCCCGGGATGGGCCGGAGGATCACAAGTTCGACGGAAGGCCCCAGGGCCCGCCCGCGAACGGGACGATGACCGTCAGCCGGTATCGCATGCGCTTTGAAAAGCGCGAGGCGCTGAGGTTCATCTCGCACCACGACCTGATGCGGGTATTTGAACTGGCGCTGAGAAGGTCCGGCCTGAGGGTCGCGCACACGCAGGGTTTCAACCCTCATCCCAAAGTCTCGTTCGCACTGGCGATTCCCCTGGGCGTTGAAAGCCTCGACGAGATCGTCGATATCGACATCGAGCACGAGGCTGAAGCACCCGCACCCGAGCAGGTTGTGAACCAGCTGGGGGCGGTGATGCCCCCGGGTCTCAGGCTGTTGTGGGCCGAGATCGCGAAGGGCCGCCCGCGGGTTATCGCGGTCGAGTACGAGTGCGAGCTTCCGCCGGACTTTGCAGAACTGACTGAGCTTCAGGCCAGGCTGGATCGGTTCAACGAATCGGACAGCCACCCCTTCACCCGCAGCCGCGGCAGGGGAAAGGCGCCCCGAAGCTTTGACGCGCGCGCTTTCACGCAAAGCGCAAGGCTGGAAGGCAGGACGCTCAAGATGCGCCTGGCCGTCAGCCAGCAGGGCGGCATGAAGCCCTCCGACCTGCTGCAGGTTCTGCAACTCGATCCCAACCGGCACCTGGTCACCAAGACCAGAACCATCCTTGCCGAGCTTCCGGAAATACAGGACGACTCGTCGTCCGAGTGAATGGAAGAACATGGCACGCAAGATTTACATGAATGTCGCCGAGGGCGACGAATGCCGCATCGCGGTGCTTGAAGACGGTCGACTGTACGAGTTTTTCATCGACCGCCCCAGCCAGCTCAAGCATGTCGGCAACATCTACAAGGGCATCGTCAACAACGTCGAGCCCGGCATCCAGGCCGCGTTCGTGGACATCGGCCTCGAGCGCAACGGCTTCCTGCACGTCAGCGACGTCAACTACAGTTACCAGGGCAACAACGACATCCGCGAGCTCTACCCGCGCACCCTGCGCATCAAGGAGTCTCTGCCCGAGGAAACCCTGCTGCACGCCGAGGAAGAACGCGACGTCGAGCAGGTCGAAGACTATGTGGGCGACGGCACCATCGTCCACGAGGCGCGCAGCGGCGCCGTCGAGGCCGAATTCCTGGAGAAGCTCGAAGAGGAACATCCGGGCCACCAGGTTTCGGACTCGCCCCTCAACATCGAGCCCCCGGACAAAGAAGCCCCCAGGGCCGAGGCCGCCCCCACCACGGCACCCGAGGTGACCGTGACGGCCGAGGTCGTCACCACCTCCGAAACCGCCGCCCCGCAGGCCCAACCCGCCGCCGCGGACAAGAAGCGCCGCCGCAGGCGCCGCAAGAAGAAGAGCGGCAACGGCGCCCCCCAGGCGATGGCGCAGCAGCACGCTCCCGGTGCGGAGCCCGCCCCGCCGGCCGCGCCGCAACCCGAGGCCCCGCCCCAGACCGAAGCGCAGGCGCCCGCCGAGCCTGCGACACCTGCGGCCCAGCAACCCGGGACGCAAACAGCCCAGCCCGAAGCGCCCGCGGCCTCGACGCCCGCCGCGGAAAGCAAACCGGCCGAGGCCGCCCGCAAACGGCGGCGCCGCACGCCCAAGCGCCGCGGCGGCAGGCTCCCCAGGCGCGTTGCGGATGAGCTGGGCGGCACCTCAAGCCCGTCCGAAGCACCCGCTCCGTCCCCCGAAAAACCGAAAGACATCGACGGCCAGGGCTCCGGCGGCGAAGGCCCGCTGCCCGGTCCCATGTACCGCTACCACCGCCCCCCGCTGCCCAAGCTGCAGAACCTGCTGCGCCGCAACCAGGAAGTGGTAGTGCAGGTCACCAAGGCCAGCCAGGGCGGCAAGGGCCCGGGCCTGAGCACTTTCGTCAGCCTGCCCGGCCGTTACATGGTGCTTACGCCCAACAGCAACCGCGGCGGCGTGAGCCGCAAGATCGAAGACGGCGGCGCGCGCAGCGACCTGCGCAAGATGCTGGACCGCCTGCCGGTGCCCGAGGGCATGGGCGTGATCGTGCGTACGGCCGCCATCAACCGCAGCTTCGAGGACCTGAACCGCGACCTCAACTACCTGCTGCGCGTCTGGAACGTGATCAGCGAGCGCATCCACGACGCCGAGGCCCCGGCGCTGCTCTATACCGACAGTGACCCCGCCATCCGCGCGGTGCGCGACTACTTCACGGCCGACACCAGCGAAATCGTGATCGACGACAAGACGGTGTTCGACCGCGTGGTGGCGTTCTTCGACCAGCTGATGCCCAGCTTCCGCGACCGCGTGAAGCTGTATGAATCCGACGTGCCGCTGTTCTTCAGCATCGGCCTGGAAAGCCAGCTTGACCACATCTTCGACAAGAAGGTGACGCTGAAGTCGGGCGGCTACCTGTTCGTGGAGCAGACCGAGGCGCTGATCAGCATCGACGTGAACTCGGGCAAGTTCACGTCGGCGGGCGACGCCGAGAAGACCGCCTACCAGACCAACATGGAGGCGATCCCCGAGATCTGCCGCCAGCTGCGCCTGCGCGACCTGGGCGGCATCGTGTGCTGCGACCTGATCGACATGGCCAGCGCCAAGCACCGCAGCGACGTCGAGCACGCCCTGCGCCGCGAGCTGCGCAAGGACCGCGCCCGCACCAAGGTGGCGAAGATGAGCCCCTTCGGCGTCATCGAGTTGACGCGTCAACGGGTGCGCCCCAGCATCAAGAACTACACCTACGTGGGCTGCCCCACCTGCGGCGGCTTCGGCATGGTGCGCAGCGCCGAGACCATGTGCCTGTCGCTGCTGCGCCGCATGAAGCTGGCGCTGCTCGAGGAGCGCGTGGTTGAGCTGGCGGTGCAGGTTCATCCGCACGTGCTGTCGCACCTGCACAGCGAATTCCGCGACGACATCAACGAACTCGAGGACACCTTCGAGAAGCGCATCGTGTTCGAGTACGCCAAGGACCTGGTGCTCGGCCAGTCGCGCTTCTTCTATGTGAACGACCGCGGCGTGCGCGTGCTGTACGACATGGACCAGCGCATCAACAGCTTCGCCCAGGGCGGGCCCAAGGCCAAGACCAACGTTCCATTGCCGCCCACGCCCTCAGGCGCCGCAAGCCCGGCCACGACACAGGCACAGGGCGAAGGCAGGGGCCGCCGTCGCCGTCGCGGCGGTCGCCGCCAGCGCGAACGCGAGCTGGAACGCCAGGCGCGCGAGCAACGCATCAAGCAGGACGCCGGCAAGGCTGTCAGCTTCGGCGACCAGCTGCCCGAGGTGAAGATGGAAATCGTGAAGGAAGCGCCCAGGGCAGCGGCGCCCGCAAAGCCGGGCGAGCCGGCCCAGGCCGGCGAAGGCAAGCGACGCCGTGGCAGGCGCGGAGGCCGCAAGGCCCGCGAGCGTGAATCCGCGCGCGCCGCTCAGCCGCCGACAGAGGCAGGACGCAAGGCCGAGCCCGCGGCAGTCGAGAAGCCGCAGGCCGCGCCTGCAGCAGTCGAAGCTCCCAGGCCGGCTGAGACCGCCAAGGCCAGGCCGCGTAAAGCCCCGGCACGCAAGCCGGCAAAGACAGCCAAGCCGGCCGGGAAAGAGACGGCAAAGGAGACGGCAAAGGAGACGGCAAAGAAGCCGGGCAGAAGTTCCGGCCGCCAGCGCACAGAATCCACGGCAAAGGCAGGAAAAGCCGGGGAGTCATCGAAGGCAGCAACCAGGAAGAGCCAGCCGAAGACCCCGGCAAAAAAGACCGCTACCAGGAAGGCCGCTGCTCCGAAGAAGACGCCCGCAAAAAAGACAGCCGCAGCCAAAACCACGACCAGGAAAACTCCGGCGAAGAAGAAGCCCGCCAAGTGACATCGAAGTCCCGCCAAGGTTCATCGGGCGTCTCGCCCGGTGAACCTTGGCGGCCGTGTCGCTACGTCCAGGCGCGGACGAGCCTGTGGGCGGCCTCTCGCACTTTCTCGATCGGCAGGGCGGTGAAGCCGATGGTGAGGCGGTTGGGCGCCTTCTCCTGCTCGAAGAAGCAGCCGCTCTGGTCGTAAACCCTGACACCCGCCTCCATCGCTTTCCGGTATGCATCTTGACGGGTCAAGTGCGCGGGCACGTTCAGCATCATTTTCATGCCGCCCGAAGGCACGGGCTGCGGCAGCGCCGCCGGCAGGTTCTGCTGCAGGATCTCGTTGAAGGCAGCGCGTTTCTCTGCGTACAGGGTGCGCATGCGGCGCAGATGGCGCTCGAAATGCCCCTCCTCGATGAACTGCGCCAGCGCCGCGCTTTCCAGCATCGGCGGCATGAAGTCGATGTGCCAGCGCAGGCCCACCATCGCCTCGATCAGCCACTCCGGCGCAACCACATAGCCCACCCGCAGGCTCGGGTACATCACCTTGCTGAAGCTGCCCACGTAGATCACCGAGTCCGCGCCGTCGATGCCCGCCAAGGCACGCACCGGCCGGCCCTCGTAACGGAACTCGGAGTCGTAGTCGTCCTCCACGATCATGAAGCCGTGCTCGGCCGCGAGCTCCAGCATTTCCATGCGGCGCGCGGCGGAAAGCGTCACGCCCGTCGGGTACTGGTGGCTGGGGGTCAGGTGCAGCAGCTTGGGCTGCAGCCCCTCGGCCAGATTGCGCGCGACCACGGCGGCGTCGGCCCCCGCGTCGTCCACGGGTATCGCAACCTGCTTGGCGCCCAGCGCGCTGAAGATGCTGCGCGCGCCCAGGTAGCCCGGGTCCTCCACCATCACGGCGTCGCCTTCGCCGACCAGCAGCGAAGCCGCCAGCCATAAGCCCTGCTGGCTGCCGCTGGTGACCAGCACGTTGCGATAGCCGCAGTCGATGCCCCGCGCGCGCCCGAGGTAGGCGGCGATCTGCTCGCGCAGCTCCTGCAGGCCGTAGGCGCTGCCATAATTCATGCGGTCGCGGCGTGCGACCAGCAGTTGATTGCCCACGATGCGCCGCCACTGGCGCAGCGGAAACGCGCTGATGTCGGGTGCGCCCAATCGCATGTCGATGTCCACGCCGGGCACGGGCGCCGGGTCCTCGGCCTGCAGCACGCGGCTGTAGAAAGCCGGCGGCACCGGCGAATTGGCCAGCGCCACCCGCCGCAGTTTCTGCTGTGTACGCAGGCCCGACTTCACGTTGAAATTGGCCTGGGGCAGCTCGCGCGCGACGTAGGTGCCGCTGCCATGTTTGCCTTCCAGGAACCCCTCGGCCACCAGTTGCTCGTAGGCCTGGGCCACGGTGTTGCGGTTGACGTCCAGCTCTTTGGCCAGCGTGCGCGTGGAGGGCACGCGCTCGCCCCGGCGCAGGCGCCCCGCGAGCACGTCGGCGCGGATCGAATCCGCGATGCGCTGGTACAACGGCGTTTCGTTCTGCGGAGTTTCGAGATCAACCAGCAGGTCCGGCATGGGCAGGTCCCAGGTACAGAGTGCCGAGTCCGGCTGCCGTAAACACGACAGCCGGGCTGTTCGACGTTCCAAGAAAGTGTCTGCTGTCAAATTGAACGGACAGGCAGGCCAAAAGGCCCAGTCAATTGCGCCGGATTTACACGCCTGACCATGCCACTTGGGTTTCAAGCCTTGGGCTGACCCTCCGAAAGCGGTATCCTGCAGCAATCAGGAACAACCAAGGAGAAGCCATGGGCGACCCGAAGAAGGGCAAAAAGGGCAGCAAGGTCGGCGGTCTGGTGCTGGTGCTGCTGCTGGCGGTGATCGGCGTCGGCGCGGTCGGCTGGTTTTTCCCCGACACCCCGGTAATCGGCGACCTGGTGCACGGCTTCTTCAGCGCGGGCGCCAAGGGCGTGGACAAGAGCGGCGTCTACACGGTCAAGATCACCAGCGTCAGCGTGGACAAGGATGAGTTCGACGAGGGCGAAAAGGTGGACCTGCAGGTGCTGATCAAGCGCGTCAACTCCGAGGGCAAAGAAGAAACCCTGTGGGACAGCCGCGAATACGGCGAGCGCCTGGCCACCGTGGGCAAGGATCCGCTGACGGCCTCGTGGTCAGACCGCCCGTTCGAAGTGACCTGGCAGCAGGGCGAGCAGATCGTGCTTGAGGTATGGGACCGCCGGGGCATGAGCGACACGCGCATCGCCTGGCTGAAATCCGCGCCGGACGGCAAAGAGTTCCCGCTCACGGGCACGCAGTCGCTTACGCTGCTCAAGAACGGCGACACCCCGATCGCGGAGCGCCGGGGCGCCACCAACCAGATCGTGTTCGAAACCGCGCGCAAGGGCGACATCCCGCCCGCTGACGGCGCCTCGAAGTAGCCCGGAACCCTGAAGGTGGCGGGCGCTGGCGCGCTCGCCGCCTTTTGCTTTGATGGCCGCGGCTAACCGGAGCAACCCCATGAAGCTCGGCAAGTTCAACCTGGACGGCAAGAAGCTCTTCCTGATCGCCGGCCCCTGCGTGCTCGAAAACGAGGACACGCCACGGCGCATCGCGGCCGCCATGAAAAAGGCCTGCGCCGAGCTGGGCCTGCCTTACATCTTCAAGGCCAGCTTTGACAAGGCCAACCGCACCAGCGGCAAGTCGTTCCGCGGCCCCGGCATCGAGGCGGGGCTGAAGCAGCTAGAAGCCATCAAGAAAGAGTTCGATGTGCCGGTGCTGACCGACGTGCATCTGCCCGAGCATTGCGCCCCCACCGCCGAGGTCTGCGACATCCTGCAGATCCCGGCGTTCCTGTGCCGCCAGACCGACCTGCTGGAAGCAGCAGCCAGTACCGGCGCGGTGATCAACGTGAAGAAGGGCCAGTTCCTGGCGCCCTGGGACATGGCCCAGGTCGTGCAGAAGATGAACGCCTTCGGCAGCGAAGGCAAAGTGATGCTGACCGAGCGCGGCGCAAGCTTCGGCTACAACAACCTGGTCAGCGACATGCGCAGCATCCCCATCATGAAGCGCACCGGCTGCCCGGTCGTCTTCGACGCCACCCACAGCGTGCAGCTGCCCGGCGGCTCGGGCGACAAGTCCGGCGGCCAGCGCGAGTTCGCGCCCGTGCTGGCGCGCGCGGCCGTGGCGGCGGGCGCCGACGGAATCTTCGCCGAGACGCACCCCGAGCCTGACAAGGCGCTCAGCGACGGCCCCAATATGATCCCGCTGAATGAAATGCCCGCCGTGCTGCGTACCCTGGACGCCATCCATCAGCTGGTGAACCAGTAGCCGGGTAACGTTCGCCCCGGTGGCGGTCGCGTGGTATGCTTTCCGGTGGAGGCAGCCATGCGGATGTCGCGGATTTACCTGGTGCTTTCCATTGTCTCGATGATGGCGGCCGTGTTCGTCGGCGCCGCCCACAAGCACCACAAGAAGAAGAAACGTGAAACCCGCGATTGCCGGGTGGAACGCCAGCTGCCGGGCGGCGTGGCCTTCGATGGCAGCGTCACCGAGTTGCAGCGCGACGCCTTCCGCATGGTGCAGACGCGGGATTACGCGGCGATGCTGGCCCGCGCCGAGCGCCTGTTGCAGCTTGACCCCGATGATCCCCTGAACCACGAGATCAAGGCCTACGCCCTGCGCGGCCATGGCATGCCACGGCTGTCGGCCGAGTCCTACGAGGCGGCCATCCAGCGCGCGCTGGCGGAAGGTTCAGAGGACGGGCTGGTGCTGTGCGACTGCTACATCGGTTTGGCGGCCTGCCAGTTCGCGGCGGGCGACAGGGCCGAGGCATCGAAGAACATTGAGCTGGCGCTGGCACTGACAGAACAGCGCCGCCGCGCCGAGCAATCGGAAGACGCCTACTACCAGCTGGCCTGCGCCTACGCCGTGCATTCCACCATGGTGGATGAAACCGAGCGCGCCAAGGAGCGCAGCCGGGCCATCGCCAACCTGAAGTTCGCCATCGCGGCCGGCTACGACGGCTGGGACCACATGCGCAACGACCTCGACCTCGCGCCGCTGCACGGCTACGCCAGCTTCGAGGAGCTGTTCCCCGGCGGCCCGCTGGACGAGTAGCCTCTAACGAATCAGGTGCTGGGCGGGGCCTTCGTCGAACAGCTTGATGGGGTCGTTGACCAGCGGCGCGACCTCGACGCGGTAGGCCTCGGCGTGCAGGCAGCCGCACTTCAGGCCGAACATGGCGGTGATGCTCAGGAACTGGTCGATGAAGCCGTCCTTGCTCATGCGCGTGAGCGGCTTGCCGTCTTCGACCATCACGGTCTGGAACTGGCTCTTGTAGGCCAGGATCGCCTGTTTCTTCTGCTCGATCACACCGCTGACATCGATGTAAAAGCTGGGCTCGAAGTGCTGGCTGTAGCGCGCCGTCACCAGGCGCTGGATGCGGTGCGCCGGCAGCCCGGCTTCGTAGCCTTTCAGCGAGGCGAAGTGCACGGCCTTGCGCGCCATGCGCGCGGCCGCCTCGTGGTCCGGGTGGTGGCACACGACGTGCGGCGCGATCACCACCTTGGGCTGCAGCCTGCGGATGATCCCGACCACCGTGCGCACGCTGTCTGCGTCGTCGTCCAGGAAGCCGTCGCGCATGCCCGCGAACTCGATGGCCGCACAGCCCATGATTTTTGCGGCTTCGCGGGCCTCCTGCTCGCGCTGCTCGGGTGTGCCGTGGGTGCCCATCTCCCCGCGGGTGAGGTGCAGCACGCCGGTGCGGTAGCCCTGCTTGGCGGCCAGGCACAGCCAGCCGCCGGAGGTCATCTCAGCGTCGTCGGGGTGCGCGCCGATGGCAAGCAGGTCAAGTGGTTCCGTCATGGCTGCATTTCCGTCAGTTCGTTCCATATATAACGATCGGCGCGCCGCCCGCCATGCCCCGCTACCAGGCCAGCACCGGCGCGAGCCGCCGCAGTGCCCCCGGTATGCGCGAGCCGAACCAGCACAGGTCCTGCCCGTCGCACAGACGCAGGCGGTTTTCCTTCACGGCCGGCAACTGCTCGAAGTTGTCGCGCCAGAACTGCAGGTCGGCCTCGGTGAAGTGATAGGGCTCGTCGGGGAACAGCAGGATGTCCGGCTTCAGGGCCGCGATGTCGACGGGGTCCATGGCGAAGTAGCGCTCGGTGGACTGCTCCAGCACGTGGTCGCCGCCCAGGGTGCGGATCATGTCGCCGATGTAGGTGTCGAGGCCCGCCACCATCCAGGGGTCGTGCCACACGAACGCCACCACGCGCGGGCGTACGTGGTCACGGGGCTTGACGCGTAAAGAGTTGTGCTCTTCCAGCTGGCGCAGGCGCTCGGCGGCGGCCACAATCTCGCGGGCGCCTTCGCGCACGATGGCGTCGGCAAGCTCCTCGGCCTGGAACAGCCGCCCGCAGGTGGAAACGTAGGCCAGGCCCTCTTCCACGGTGGTGGGGTGCCCCACGTGCACCGCCAGGCCGGCCGCGCGCAAAGTCTCGATGTCGGCGCGGCGGTTTTCCTCCTTGTTGGCCAGCACCAGCTGAGGTTGCAGCGCGATGATCTTCTCGACGTCCGGGTCCTTGGTGCCGCCGACTTTCTCGATGGCACGCACCTCGGGGTCGGGGCTGACGCAGTAGCGCGTGCGCCCCACCAGCGTGCCGCCCCTGCCCAGGGCGAACAAAGTTTCCGTCACGCTGGGCACCAGGCTGACCACGCGGCCCAGCGGCTGCGGCACGTCAATCTCGGTGAAGGTCAGGTCGGTGATCTTCATGCCACAAGCCTGCCCGCTTGTCCGCGCCGGTCAAGGGGCGTCGCTTGCGTTCTCGTGCAGGTACTGCTCGACGTAGGGGCGATCCTCGCGTTTCAGCCCGGCGCGCGGACCGTAGCGCTTGATCGCGCGCGTCCATGCCCGGCGGCTGAACTCGCGCGGGTTGTACAGCTCATGGCAGGTCGCGCACTTGCGCTCGTACATCACCTGGCCGTAACCGACCGGGTCCACGGCCGGGTCGGGGGCCGCAGGCAGGCTTTCACAAGCGGCCAGAAAGCTGAGCAGTACCGCAAGGCCGAGGATGACAGTCAGGATGCGCATTGGTTGGACCTCAGGGCCGTGGGGCGGGAGAGCGCCGCCCCACGGCTTTGGGTTGCCACGGAGAGAGCAGTCCGCGGCTAGAAACCGATACTCAGGCTGAACACCAGGCGGGTTTCGTCGCCGTCGTCGCGGCGCTTGCTCTGCTGGTGCTTGAACTCGGCACGCAGGACCAGCTTGCTGATCGGGCGGAAGCTGATGCCCACCGTCATGCCGATCCGGTCGTCGCGGGCCGCGGCTCCGACGTGGTCGTCGTTCAGGTCGTTCTGCTCGAGGCGGAAGATCAGGCCGATGTACGGGTTGTTGCCGAACGACTTACCGCGCCAGCTTGCGGGGAACGGGTCGAACTTGAACAGCACGTCCACGAAGTAGCCCCACAGGCCGTTGGGGACGGTGATGCTGCTGGGGCGGTTGATCCAGAAGCGCGACCACTCACCGGTGATGTCGATGCCGAAGCGCTCGATGACTTTGAATTTGACCGCGCCATCGACGCCGGCGCCGCGAAGCGACTGGGTGTTGTCGGGGCCGATCTCCTGGTAGGTGTAGCTGAAGCCGAAGTCGGCCGTGACCACGTCGGTGCCCATCTCGTCGAAACGGGGCGTGATGCCGAGCCTGGCCCAGATGGCCTTGTTGCCGTTGTTGTCTTCGCGGAAGCTCTGGCGCGCGTCGCGGCTGCCTCCATTGTTGGTGAACTGGTCGTCAAAGCCCTGGGTGATGCTGATGTCGTAGCTGAAGCTGACGAAGGGCACCTGGTTGAAAGTGCCGTAGACGCCTACGCCCGGCTGGTCGAACGCGCTGGGCACCACGCGGCGCGCGGCGTAGGGGCGGTCGGCCAGGTCCCAGTTGATGTCGTCGTGCTCAAGGTTGTAACGGCCGAAGGGGATGAGCAGGATGCCGGTCTTGAAGTTGAGTTCGTCGAGCGGGGTGATGCGGACTTCGGCGTACTCGATCAGGATTTCGTTTTCAGTCAGGAAGCCTGCGTCGGCGCCGCCGCCTTCAAACTCGATTTCCATGCCGAAACCGAGCCAGTCCATGATCTGCCACTCGAACTGGGGCACGATGCGGATGGCGTCGAAGAAGTTCACGCTCTGCCCGCCGTTGTAGCGGTCGAGAGTCTTGTGCATGAAGGTTGCATAGCCGCCGATGTGGAACTCCCCGAGGGGCGTGTCGAACTCACCGAGTTCGCCGTCGTCCCATTTCTCGATGGGGGTGCCGTCGGTCTTGGGCTCCTGGTTGAGTGCCAGGTCGGCCTGAGCGTGGAGTGAGGATGCGAAGCAGAGGAACAGCAGCGGTATGAGCGTCTTCAAGATGGTCTCCTTTCGAGGGGCCCATCTCTTACTGCGACTCATTCGCATTTGCAACAGCAAATGAGAACGTTTCTCAGTTTTCCGGCGCAAAAAGAACCGGCCCGCCGAAGCGGGCCGGTTGCGCGCCTTGCGCCGATTAACTCACACCCTGCAGGAACAGCGTCAGTTCCGCGCCGTCCGGCACGATCGAGCCGCCCGTCGTGTCGGCCCAGTCCGTCGTCAGCTCGGCCACGTTGTTGTTCTTCTCCGTGTCCACGATGTACAGCGTCCAGGTGCCGGCCGACGGCTCGCCGTTCAGGTTGTTCATCGGACCGTCCGGCGTGCTGCCACGCGACGTCACGTAGGTCGCCAGGGTCAGCGAGCCGCCCGTTATCTTCTCCGCGTCGTCATCCGGGAACACGCCGATGTGCCAGTTGCCCGAGGGCGCCACCAGCATCCAGTGCGTCCGTTCCGAGAAGCTGTTCCCTTCCAGGATGTAAAGCGACATCACCAGCGTGAACGACTGCACGTAGAACGTGGTTCCCGTGAAGGTGAACTGGTTGGCCAGCATGCGCTTGGTGCCGAACCAGCCGATGTCCATGAACATCCGCACGCCCGAAGCCTCGGGCACCGGGCCGTAGACGCCGGTGGCGGAGTCCAGGCTCTGGGTTTCGTTGGGCGTGCCGCCCAGGCCGGCGAACTCGCCGCGGTTGATGTGCAGGCTGGCGTTGCGGAACAGGCAGCGCCCGTCCTTGTCGTCCAGGTGGTCCTTCAACTGGATGCGCCAGACCCCGTCGCTGCTCAGCCCGTCAAACTCGCTCAGGAAAGTCACTTCAGGCACCAGCGCGATCTTGTCCCCCACCTGCATGTTCACCACTTTCCATGCAGAGGCCGCGCCGTTCGGCGCCACGCAGCGGCACACCAGCTCGCAATCCTTGATGTCGGTGCCCTTGGGGGGCACGACGTAAAGGTGGGTGCGCACTTCCTCGACCGTCACGCTGCCGCCCATCTCGAACTGGACCGTCAGGTGATCATCGTCGAAATCCCGGCCTTCGGGGATCTTCAACTCACGCATTTCCTCGGGGAAGGTGCGCATGTCATAGTATGCGCGCAGCAGCGGTGAGGAGGCAAAGGCGCGTGTCGGCAGGGGACGCTCGTCGTCATCCTCGTCGTCCCAAGGCGCCTGGCAGTCGGCGCCCAGCAGGGCGAAGACGGTCAGCAACAGCAATAGCGCCAGCTTGTCCTTGTGCATGGTTTCCCCCGACAGCACTTCAGCTAACAATTGAAGGCAATAAGATTTACAAACTTATCCCGGGGCGCTGCCCGGGTCAACCGTCACTGAGCCGACCAAATGGCGCGCGCCCCACTCCAGCTGCCGGTGGCCGGGGAAGACGGAACACACTGGTCGCTCACATACAGTGTGTTTTTGTCCAACCTCGGTCCCGACAACTGGAATGAGGCACTCGCTGAAACTCGGGGAGGGGGGCCACCCCGAGCTGCTCTCACTCCTGCCGCTCGGTACAGCAGAACAATACCACACGTAATGCGATTGGCAAACAAAATCGCTCGTTTTGATAAGATTTTTATCGTGTAAGAAAGTAGATTCGCACATACTGTGCGATTATCTTACATTCCAGCTAACAAGGTGTCATGTTCAGCGCCGGGGCTGAACCTCAGCGACGCACCTTCAAAGACACGTCCAGAGCGGGTGCGGAGTGCGTCAGCGCACCCACACTGATGCGTTCCACCCCCGTCTCCGCGTAATCTCGAACCGTGGCCAAGGTCACGCCGCCCGACACCTCCAGCTGCGTTTTCTTTACATCCGCGTCGCTGCTGCCCCGGTATGTCACGGCCGCGCGGATCTCATCGAGCGAAAAGTCATCCAGCAGCACGATATCAGCCCCCGCATCGATGGCGGCCTTGGCCTCGGCCAGGTTCTCGGCCTCTGCGGTCAGGCGCTTGCCGGGGTTGGCTTCGCGCAGCATGGCGATCGCTTCGGGCAGCTTGAGACCACTGAGGTACAGGTGGTTCTCCTTGATCATCATCTCATCGTAGAGGCCCATGCGGTGGTTGGCGCCGCCACCGCAGCGCACGGCGTACTTCTCGAAGGCGCGCAGGCCGGGCGTGGTCTTGCGCGTGTCGAACACCATGCAGCGCGTGCCCTCGATGGCGTCCATGAAGCGACCGGTCAATGTCGCGATACCGCTCAGGCGCTGGATCAGGTTCAAAGCCGTGCGTTCGCCGGCCACCAGGTGCGGCAGCCTTGAGCTCACGCTGGCCGCGATCGTGCCGGCGCGCAGGCGGTCGCCGTCCACGGCCTGGAACTCGACTTTCGCCTCCGGGTCCAGCCTGTGGAACACGACCTCGAGCCATTGCAGGCCGGAGATCACACCGTCCTGCTTGATCTTGAGGTCGGCGATGCCTTCGCGTTCGGGGTCAAGCAGCGTGCCGCCGGTGAGGTCGCCGGGGCCCAGGTCTTCCTGCAGAGCCACTGCCGCCAGTGTCTCGGCCAGCATCAGCAGGGTTTCATCCATGTAGTGGCGCACAGGGTGATTTCGGACTTTCGATTTTGGACTTTGGATTGCACGGCCCCCAGCCTGCATCGGCAATCCAGAATCGAAAATCCAAAATCACCCGCGGGAGGCTTTTTCGATCAGCGCGTCGTACTTGGCCTGCAGTTCACGAGGCAGGGGCCGGGTGCCCATGCGGTTGGCGAGCAGGTTGACGCAGTCCTCGTTACGCCCGAGCTGGTGGTACTCGAGCGCCATCTCGTAGCGCAGCCAGGGCGCCAGCTCGTCGGTTGCATCCACGTGCATGAAGGCGCGCTCGAACCAGTCGTAGGCGTCCTGGTGCAGGCCGGCCTTCGAGAGTGCGGCCCCGTAACGCCGCGCGCCGACGGCTGACTTGGTCCGCGTGCCCCACAGGCTGGCCATGAAGCGATGGTCGCGTTCGTCGCCGGCGGCCGCTTTGTCCGCGGCGGCGACGCCGATCGACTCGTTCTCTGAGCCCATGCGGTCGTACAGGCGCGTCAGTTCGGCCTGGCGGTTCGCCGCGGGCGGCACCATGTCGTCGGCGGGCTCCTCAATGCTGGCGCAAGCGCCCAGCAGCATTACTGCGACGACCAGCAGTGCGGCCCACATCTGCCGCCTGCCGCCTGCTGCCTGCCGCCTGAATACGGTTTCTCTCATCCAATCCTCGCAGGCCATGTAACGCTCAACTGCCCTGTCCGTTTGCCGATTCCTTGCGCTCAGCCTCTGACCCGCCAGCCCGGCGCCTCAGGCGCCAGAAATACACCCAGCGGCAGTAGGAATCAAACTGCGCCAGGTCTTCAAACAGGTAATCGCCCGAATCCGCACCGTCGGCCAGCGCCAGCGTGGCGCCCGGCTGGGTGGCCGCGCCCGCGCAGGCCGCGATCTCTTTCACCGCCAGGTGCAGGTTGCGCGCGCGGCTGGCCGAATGCTCCAGCCCCGTGATGCGTGAGTTGCCCGTGATGCGCAGGCGCTCAAACGGCCGCGTGAACACCAGGTCAAGCACCGTGCCGACCTTGCCGAAGCCTTCCACTTCCGTCTGCACGCCGGGCGACTTGCCGGCCAATGCCGCCTCCAGCGCCTCCCCCAGCGCCTGGCCGCCGCGCGCGATTTCGTTGGCCAGCGGGAACACGCGGCTGCGCGCCTTCTCGAGTTGCCGGGCGGCCATGCTTTGGCGGTCCGTGGCGTCGCTGAAACCCGCCTCTTCGATCTTGTCGATCAGCCCTGCGGTCTGCACGGCCGGGTCCATCAGGATGCCGCCCGCCAGCATGGCGAGGTCGTCCCACTTCCAGAGTTTGGGCAAACCGGCGCCGGCGATGGAGGGCGTGGCGAAGCCATCGGGTGTGACCTGCGACAACGAGACCTGTACCGCCTTGGGCAGCAGGGGCAGCTCAGCGTCGGGCACGCACAGCGCTTCCACGCCGAAGTCGGCCAGCACCTTCACGGCCGCCTCGGCGGCGGCCTGCTCGGCCCCTTCAAACAGGACGCCGCGCTGCAGACGGCAGGCGCGCACGGTATCCGAGCGCGGAAGTTTTAAAGCACGCGAAAGCTCCGGCGCCACCAAGGCCGGATCCAGCCAGGCAGCGGCCGATAAAAGGACGCAAAAGCGCCCCGGTTCACGAGAAAGTCGAACAGCCATAAGGGCATTAGAGACAGGCAACAGGCCGGAGGCCAGAGGCCAGTGAGACTGAGCGGTAAAGGCAAAGTGGCACGCGCACAGTGGCACGCGCTTCCAGCGCGTGGGTAGTTCCACGCGCATCCTGCGCGTGTCCGGCCATCTGCTGGAAGCAGATGGCACGACTCACGGCCTTGAAGGCCGCGCTACTCGCGGGTGATGCTCAGTGCCACGCCCAGGCCGCCGCTTACGCAGAGGGTTGCTAAACCTCGCTTGGCGTTGCGGTGTTTCATGGCGTAGGCGAGTGTGGTTACCATACGTGCGCCGGTGTTGCCGATCGGGTGGCCCAGCGCGATGGCGCCGCCGTTCACGTTCAGGCGCTCGCGCGGGATCTTCAGCTCGCGGGTACAGGCCAGCACCTGCGCGGCAAACGCCTCGTTCAGCTCCACCAGGTCGTAATCCTCGATCTTCAGCCCCAGCGCCTCGTTCAGCTTGCGCGTGGCCGGCACCGGCCCGATGCCCATCACCTTCGGGTCCACGCCGGCGAACGCGAAGCCTTCCAGGCGCGCGAGCACCGGCAGGCCCAGCTCTTTGGCCCTGGCACCGCTCATCAGCAGTACGGCGCTGGCGCCGTCCGTGATGCCGCTGGCGTTGCCCGGGTGCACCGTGCCGCCTTCCATGAACACCGGCTTCAGCTTGGCCATGCCGGCGGCCGTGGCGCCTTCGCGCACGGGCTCGTCAGCTTCAATCAGTGTGTCGCCCTTGCGGCCCTTGATCACGATGGGGCTGATCTCGGCCTTGAAGGCGCCCGCCTTGATGGCCGCTTCCGCCTTGTTGTGGCTGTTGGCCGCGAACTCGTCCTGCTCTTCGCGCGGGATGCTGTATTGCTCGCGCAGGGTCTCGGCCGTGCGGCCCATGAGCTGGTCAGCGAGCGGGCAGTGAAAGCCGTCGCGGTACATCAAGTCGATCACCTCGCCGTGGCCCATGCGGTAGCCGTCGCGCACGGTGGCCAGCATGTGCGGCACGTTGGACATGCTCTCCATGCCGCCCGCGACCACGACCTGCGCAACGCCGAGCTGAATCTGCTGGGCACCCAGCACGATGGCCTTGATGCCGCTGGCGCAAGCCTGGTTGACCGTGGTGGCGACTGCGGTTTCCGGTATGCCGGCGCGGATTGTCACCTGGCGCGCGGGGTTGGGGCCGCAGCCCGCCTGGCGCGCGTGGCCCATGTAGACTTCGTCAATCAGCTTGGGGTCGATGTCGGATTCGGTCAGCACCGCCTTCACGGCGTGCACGCCCATTTCCACAGCGCCCAGAGATGCCAGGCCGCCGGCGAATTTCCCGATCGGCGTGCGCTTGGCGTGAGTGATGACGATGTCTTTGAATTTCATGGCAGCCTCCGGCGAGAGTGTAGCGTGGCGGTCGATGTGTTGAAGGGGGGACGAGCTGCCGTGGGCAAGGTGCCCACGGCCGGTGCAGGCGAGGCGCCTGCGCTACCGTGCAACCAGCGGGCGTTCCTGTGCTTGACGGGCATAGGTGCGTTGGTACGCTCGCGCCCCGCTACAGCGGTCAGGTAGCTCAGTTGGTAGAGCAGCGCATTGAAAATGCGCGGGTCGCCGGTTCAAGTCCGGCCCTGACCACCATCAAACACGGCCTCCTGCGGGAGGCCGTGTTTGATAGCTATCGAAGCCTTGTCGGTGGCGGAACGCCCTCCCAACTGACGCACCCCTTGAACCGATCGGTTGCCTGCGGCAACCGGCCGCTACGCTTACGCTCGGCCTGCGGGCCGAGCTGCTTCGCTTTCAAACGCGGTGCGTTTGAGGTTCAAGTCCGGCCCTGACCACCATCAAACACGGCCTCCTGCGGGAGGCCGTGTTTGTCAGCTGCCGAAGCCTTGTCTGTGGCGGAGCGCCTTCCCCGTTCCCGCATCCCTTGAACCGATCAACCGGCCTTTGCAAGCGGCGCCACGCCGGGGGCACAGCGCTACTCCTTGAGGCGATTCTCGAGCAGCCACTGCGCGACGTGGTACTCGTGGCTGCAGCGCTGGTCGGCGTCCATGCAGGCCTGCAGCTGCTTGCGCGCCTCGGCCTTGTCGCCCGCCAGGTATGCCAGCGCACCCCGAATGAAGGGATCGCGCGCCTGCACCTCGGCCGGGCTGATGCGCCCTTCGCCGAGGTAGCCTGCCACCCGTTCGCACCAGCGCGAGCCATGCCAGTAGTTGTCCTTGTCCGCTTGCGGCAGGGTCCTGGTTTCGCGCTTGCCGGCCAGGATCTCCAGCACGGCGCAATCCAGCACACGCCCGCGCTCTGACAGGCGGTCGATCAGCGCATCGGGCACGCACTGGAAGGGATCGAACTCCGGGTCGTCGAGTTCTTTCCAGGCCAGCGCCTTCAGAATTGCCGCGTCGGCGTACTCCCCCACTCCGCCCTCGATGTACTTGTCGAGGTAGGGATCCGCGCGGTGGGCCAGCAACTCGAAGCTGCCGGCGTCCAGGATGCCGCGCGCCTCATGGAAAAGGCGCGTGAAGTCTTTGTAGCTCTCATAGGGGAATGCCGGCGTGTCGGGGCCGACCGGTATCGCGCGAACCTCGGCGTGTTTGCCCAGCGCCATGTGCGCCCGGCGCCAGTAGAACAGGCAGTAGGTGTTGTCTTCCGCCACGCCGCCGTAGCCCGTGATCTTCTCGATCGCCTTGTCCAGCAACTTGTACTGGTTGCCGCCCGTGATGCCCGCCAGCATGAACGTATCCAGGTAATGCGGCACGCCGACACGGCCCCCGCGCATGTCATCGTAGCGCTCCCACTCCTGGTCCAGTGTGCCCAGCCGGCCGTGCGCCTCGACCCAGGTCTGGGTGCCGACGAAACGCCCGTAGCGGCTGACGCCGAGCTGATCGGCCTTGGCCACGAACTCGATGGCGCGGGCGGGATCGATGCGGCCCATGTGTCGCGCGAGGTCGAGCAGGTTGCTGACATTCTGCATGTCAAAAATGCTGACGCATGTCTCCAGGTTGTTGAGGGTGAAGTTGAAACTGGCGCCGTAGCTCCGTAAGTAGTCAAGAATGGTGTAGGCATTCCAGAGATAGGTCGGAACTTCGAACGCCTGCTTCAGCATTTCACGGGCCTGCCCGGTGATGAGCTCGTTCGACACCGTCGCGTAGCGCAGCAGGAACCGGGAGGTCCAGTTCCGTCCCGCCAGCCGGTACATGTACTGGAAGAAGTTCACATCACCGCGGTGCAGGTAGGGCGGTCGTAGATGCGCCAGGCAGGTGGCGGCGCAGGCCGCCCAGCCGTCCTGCCCCGACCGCAGCGCCAGCACGCCCAGGAACCCGGGCGTCTGAGTGCAGGTAGGGTGAAGCAGCGCCAGCCGCCAGACGTTGCGGCTCACGGCTTCCCAGTTCGAGAAACTGCAGGTCCCGACACGCTCGTTGCGCGAAGTCATCTGGTAGTACACGTCAAAGTCCAGCGGCGAAGCCTGGGCGGCCTGGTCGCGCAGCCTGCGGAAACCTTCCATATCACCCGCGTAGAAAGCCGTCCGGGCCGCGGCAATCAGCCCCGCGCCGCCCCAGCGCTCCGGGTGGTCTTTCAGCTCGGTCGTGACCTTCTCCGCCAGCGGGTCGGTCTTGGCCATCCAGAGAAGCCATGCGGTCATGGGCGCGTTCTTTTCCGGGCCGGCGTCGGCGTCGTGCAGGCCGGCCTCCAGCGCGAGCACCTGCTTCGCGAACTCCTCTCCGCGCGCGGTCAGCATGGCGTCGTGCGCGGGGCGCGAGGCATCGTCCAGGTTGCGCCAGCGGAACATCAGGTACTGGTAGACGTTCGGCGACATGGCGCCGCCGGGCTTGCCGCCCGTGGCGGCGTGGATGGCCTCGATGTAGTACCCGCCCGCCGCGTGCACGGCGCGGGCGCCCTCGCTGAAGACGGCGCGGTTCAGCCAGTAGACCGCCAGTTCGCCGCCATGCAGCTTGCGTTCCTGTTCATGGGTGAAGGGTTTCAGCAGCGCGGCTTTCTGCTTGTCGGAAAGCGTCAGCTTGCGGCGGTCGCGCGGGTTCAGCACCTCCCACTTGCCTTCCTTCACAAGCTCGGCGAGCTCTTTCAGTTCCGCCGAGCCGCTGTCGAGCAGCGCCTTGCGGTAGAGCTCGCGCAACTCGGGCATGCGGTCGGCGCGGTAGAAGGCGCGCAGAATGTTGCGGTAGCTGTCCAGGTTGTCGCCCGCCAGCGCCATCACTGCACGCGCGGCAAGGCGGACCAAGACTTCGTCGCCGGCTTCCAGCGCGCGGGCCAGCAGGGCGCGCTGGGTGATGGTGCGGTCCGGCATACCGGCGAACGCCGTGATGGTGGCGGACAGGCGCTCGGCCTCGTGCTCCGGCGGCAGGGCGTAAATCGAGTACGGGATCAGCGAGGTCCCGCGGGAGCGGGCGGCATTGTTGACGAGGAACACCCGATCCACCTGGGAGAAGTCGCTGTGGTCGATGAAGGCCGAGAGCACGAAAGTGTCCAGCGACGACACCTTGTCCATGCCCGCCGGGATCGCGTCCGCCAGCTCGCCTTTGACCTTTTCGATGGCGTCATAGTCGGGCAGGTCGGCAGTCAGGGCGCCGATGCGCTCGGTCAGCCCATTTTCGCTGAATTCGCGCGGGAAGTTGTCGATGTCCCGCAGGCCGTCCTGTTCGCCCAGCGAAGCAAGCGTAAGTTCTCGGTCGGCGCGCATGTCGTTCAACCTGGGGCGCCGGCCGTCAGGCAGCAGCTGGTTGGGCGACACATGCATGGACCAGTAGCCGGCTGCCGCCAGCTGCTTCAACAGGCCGATCAGGATGGTGATGGATTCGCGCTCCGGGTAGAACCCGCCGGTAAACGCCAGCGCGCCCTTCACCCAGCCGGAGTCGGGCTGCAGCTTCACCAGCGCGTCCAGGGTAGCGCGGTCACCGTTGGTCCAGGCGTGCAGGATGGCGCGCGCCAGCTGCGGCTCCGGGTCGCGGAAGCGGCCCCTCAACTCAGTCCAGGCCTGCATCACGGCGGCCGAGTCCACGCGCATCAGCGTGTGCTCCCAGCCCTGCATGGCGCGAAGCCAATCGATGTCGCGGCGCAGCAGCTCATAGCCCAGCTCACGCCCGTCGGCCCTTCCGAGCAGAAGCGGCGCATAAGTGACGCGCGCGTCTTCGACCTGTTTGAGCGCTGCCTCGTCGCCCTCGAGCGCCTCTGTGCACAACTTCCAGGACTCCTCCCAGTCCGGGGCCGCCTCGGTAAACGGCCAGGCATCGGTCGGGCCGGTCTTCGGCTCAGCAGGGACGTCGGGCTCGGCGATGGCAGCCGGGTTGGGATTGAGCGCCAGCAGAAGCAGGGCCGCGGAGAGGATCAGGCACTTGCGCATGGAGTTGTCCGTTTCAGTTTGTGAATCGCAGAATTCTGATTCTGAAACAGCACATGGCTTGTGCCAGCCTTTTTTCCGGGCTCAGCAGGACGGGCGTTTTTTCGAACCATTCGGCACCCGTAGCCGTATAAAGCTACAGATACAGGAGAACTGCCATGACCATGACTGTGGGTGAACTGTCGAAGCGCGCAGGGGTGAACCTGGAAACCGTGCGTTTTTACGAAAAAGAGAAGCTGCTGCCCCAGCCCGAACGCACCTCCGGCGGCCACCGCCTCTACAGCGACGATGACGTCGAGCGCCTGAAGTTCATCCAGCGCGCCAAATGGGTGGGATTTACACTCAAGGAAATCCGCACGCTTATGCGCGTGCGTGAGGCGAACCCCACCGACAGCTGCGAAGACGCCATGGACCTCGCCCGCGCCAAGGTAGTCGAGATCAACGAGAAGCTGTCCGAGCTTCAGAAGATGCGCGATGCACTGCAGACCTTCCTGGACACCTGCCCCGAAATCGACGCCGGCCACTGCCACGTCATCAAGGGATTGTCGGAAGTCGAAAAACCCGGCTGCTGTTAATTGCTTTGAACCTGTAGCATTCTACCGGTGTAACCTCCCAGCCTTTGCTACCGCAGCCGGGGATGCCTGATGCGCTTTCTGCTTCGTTGACTCCTGATTCTCCTGCCGGCCGTGCTGCCGGTGAGCCTTGCCGCCCACAACACCCTGTTCGGTGACGCACCCCGCACCATCTGGCGCGGCGGCCTGGAAGTAGAGGCCGAGACCCACTGGGAGATCTACCGGCGCACGGTGCTGGAAGACAGCACGCTCTCGAACCCGGATGACACGCGGGTGCAGGTCTGGAGCTGGACCTTCGGCCTGACCTACGGCATCACGCGCGACATCTCCGTGCGCGCGATGTTTCCCGTTGGTTATGCCGTGCGGCGCAGCAAGAACGACGACCTCAACGACCACTACCTGGGCTTGAAGGACATGCGGGTCGGTTTCAAGTTCCGGCTCTACAACGAGCCGCAGCCGGGCGGCAGCTTCCAGGGCGGCCTGTTCATCGACTTCAGGCTGCCCACGGCCCAGGACCGCGGTTCAAAAGGCCTGTTGAGCGAGCGCATCTCCTTCGGCGACGAGACAGTGGACGTGAAGGTCGGCGCCACCTGGTCGTTCAGCACAACGCGTCACTACTTCTGGCTGGATGTCGCGGCCCGCGTCAGCACGCTCAGCGACGGGCGCGTGATGGGCCCATCCGCCAACATCCACCCGGCCTACGCGTTGCGCGTGTTTGAGCTGAACGACTATCGCGAGTTCGACCTGATCCTGCTGTTCGAGGGCGACGCCGAGGTGGCCGAACGCATGTGGATGAACCGCAAGCGCGTGGTGCCCAGCGGCTTCTACAAGTTCCACGTGGGCGGCGGCGTGCAGATGAACATCACCAACCGCATCGAGGTGAAACTCGGCTACGAGTGGCCGATTTACCAGTACTACTTCGCGAAGACGTTCGTTCACGAAGGCGAGGCGAAGATCAGCTTCAATTACCTGTTCTAACAGAGGCCGAAAATGAAGAACTTCGCCATCCTGATGCTGCTGGTACTCGGCCTTGCAGGCTGCAAGCACCAGTACTGGACCATCACCGAATCGCCGGCCACGGAACCGGTGCCGGTGACCGACCAGCCCGCGCCGCAACCGGACAAGCCGCCGGAAGTGAAGCAACCGGAGCCCGAGCCGGAGCCCGAGCCCCAGCCGGCCAAGGAAGTGATTTTCGTGCTCGGCATCGACGGCATGGACTGAGGCCAGTGAGCCACGGGCGTCATGGACGCCCTGCTGTCCCGGTCCGGGATCAAGGATGCTAAAACCGACATCGCCAAGGCTGAAGTTTACCTGCTGGCTGAACCCGCCACGCAACTGACCGAAGACGAAGTGCGCACGCTGGTAGAGGAAGAATTCGGCTACGGCCTGCGTTCCTTTGAAGGATCCACAGAACTAAAGTGGGAAGAACTGGGCAAGCAATAGGACGACACCATGAAACGCATCCTGATTCTCGCGGCTATCGGGCTGGTCTTCGTCGCAACCGCCTGCACACAAGAGGCCAATCAGCCGGCGCCGGCCGTTGAACCGAAACCGCAAGCCAATGCGGTGCCCCAGCCGAAGGTGGAAGCACCCGCGGCCGAGGCAATCAGCTACGAGCTCAAGGTCGAAGGCATGACGTGAGCGAACTGCGAAGCCACGGTTTCGGGGCTGCTGAAGAGTATCGAAGGCGTTGAGAGCGCCGAGGCGAACAACAAGACCGGCATCGCCATCGTGAAGATGAAGCCGGGTTTCAAACTGGATGAGGCCAAGGCCCACGAGCTGATCGACAAGGACTACACGCTGGTATCCTGCAGGCCGCTCGTTGACGCCAACTGATGAACCTGCACCGATAGGGGGGCGGTCGCCGTTGTGACCGCCCCTATCGTTTGATCAAGCGCCCTTCCCTACGGCTTGAAGTCGTGAAACGCTTCCTCGATGCGTGACTCGTCGAGGTCGCTCACCTCGTAGCGCAGGGGCGTGATGCTGATGAAGCCTTCGCGGATCGCCACCGTGTCGAGCTCCGGGTCGGTCTGCTGCTCGCGCGCGGCCGTGACTTCGTCCCACACCGGCCAGTAGTACTTGCGGCCGTCGGGGGCCTCTCGCTCGAGGAAGTTGTCACCCTTCACCATGGGGTTCTGGCGGGTGAGGCGCACGCCCTTGATCTGGTCGAAGGCCACGGGCGGGATGTTCACGTTGTAGAGCCAGTCCGTGCGCGAGTGCTTTGCAAGGAGCAGGCGCTTGATCAGCCCGGCCGCCAGCTGGTCGAGGCCGCCCCATTCCACGTCGCGGGTCCAGTTCGCGAGGCTGAAGGCGATGCTCGGCACCCCGAAGGCGTGGCCTTCGGCGGCCGCCGAAACGGTGCCGCTGTGGAACACGTTCCAGCCCAGGTTGCCGCCCTGGTTGATGCCGGACAGCACCAGGTCGGGCTTCACCTCCAGCAACTTGATCATGGCCAGTCGCACGCAGTCGCAGGGCGTGCCGCTGACCGCGATGCGCAGTGTTTCACCGTGGGTGAGCGGCAGGCGGTGGGTGAACACCGGCTGCCGGATGGTGATGGCGTGGCTCTGGGCGCTCTGTTCGCGCTCGGGCGCCACCACGAAAACCTCCGCGCCCAGGCGCGAGGCCGCGTTCTCAAGTGCCACCAGGCCCGGCGCGTTCATTCCGTCGTCGTTGGTGATCAGGATGCGCATGCACGCCACGCTAGCGAATGCGCGTCAGGCCGCAAGCACAGGGGCCGCTCAGGCTCAACGCAGCCGGGCCTGCAGGGCCTTCATCATGGCGGCGTGCAGTTCCGCGCCGGGCTTGATGGCCGCGCCGTTGCCCTTCAGCAGGTCGCGCACCAGCTGCAGGTCCTCGGAGCGCGAGGCGTGGAACCACACCACCGCCCAGGCCGCCAGGTAGTTGCCTCGCACCTCGCCGGGCACATAGAACTCGTGAGGGCGTGCGGCCAGCGCGAACTTCAACCGCTCCGGGCTCAGTACCTCCAGCGGCGCGTCGCCGAAGGCCGCGAACTCGCTGGGCAACTCGTCGTACACCATCACGCCCTGCTCGATGCGCCCGGCGGACAGGAACACAGCCATCCCCTCGTTCAGCCAGCGCGGCAGCTGCCCGGCGCGGCCGGTCGCGGCCAGCGCCAGGTGCCACAGCTCGTGCACCAGGGTGCGCAGCAACTCGTCTTCACCGAACGCGCGGCAGGCCATCACGCTGGGGTTGCCGCCGATGCCGTGGGGCAGGTACATGCCGGCCACGTTGTCGAGGTTGTCGCCCGCCACCAGCAGGGCGGCGCGCAGGTATTCGACGGGGCTGGCAAACACGGCCAGCACCCCCTCCAGCGTGTCGGGCAACTCAGGCAGCCACAGGCGGATCTTCTCAATGTAGGGTTTCAGCTGTTCCAGCACCGGCGCCAGCAGCTCGTCGGGCAGGTCGCTGACCAGCCGGAGCCCCAGGGGACCCTGCAGTTCCAGGGCGTGCAGCGTCGGGGGCTGGATCAGCACCGCCGCGGAATCGGCAAACGCCTGCAACTGCGGATGCCCGGCGTGGTCCGCCGCAGCCTTCTGCAACACGGCCTTGGCGCCCGCGATGTCGCCCCGGTCCGCAAGCAGCCGCCCTTCAATCAGCGCGCATTCCGGCTTCAGTGCATCGGGCAGGTCCTTCCTCGCCTGCTGCAGCGCGCGCTCCGCGGACGAAATGTCGCCCATCCGGCGGCAGGCCTCGGCCAGCGCCAGGCCGGTCACCGGCGTGCGCAGCAACTTGTCTGCAGCCGCCAGCAGTGCGTGACCCGAGCTGACCTGCCCGGCGAGCATGGCGGCCACGCCGGCCTCGTGCTGGGCAAACGCGCTGTCGGGGTGGGCGCGCGCGATGCGCGACAGCACTTCCGCGCGCTGGAACGGGTCGCCGCCCGGGCCGGCGCGGTCGCGGCGTTCCGTCTCGCTGTAGGCTTCGAGGGCCTGCCCGGCGCCCGGGTGTTCAAAGGTCGCGATGCCGGCCAACAGGCCGGTCGTGGCGTACTCGCGCAGACGCTCGAGGGTGCGTCGCGCCAGCAGGCGCTGGGCGGCGTCGCGCATCCAGGACGGGTGCAGCGTGACATCGAGCTTCAGGTCACGCAGGCGCGCGCGCGCGTCCGTGACGGCCAGGCCCAGGCTCGCGCCGTTTTCGGCGCTGATTTTCGCAGAGCTCTCGTGGCCCCCCACCTCGGCACTGAGTGCGCCGGCCTGGAACTCGAACTTGAACTCCGCGGGCAGATCCAGCTTTTCGAAATCGCGCCTGCTGTCGGGAAACGCCACGTAGCGCCCGCCGTTGGCGCGGGCACGAATGCGCAGTTGCCAGGCGCCGCCCTGAAGGTGCCTGAGTTCGATCAGCCACGCGCGGTCGGGCTCGGACAGGTCGCGCAGGTGGAAGCCGAATGCACCGCCCTGGTCCAGCTCATGCAGCGTGACGCTGCCGGCCGCCCGTGACACGCCCACGTCCAGAAGCGCCTCGCAGGTGCCGTGGTCGGAATCGGGACGAACCACCAGGCCGTCGGCGGTGAACGCGAAGCGCCCGCGCACGCGGCTGGTGCCTGAGCCGGTGAAGTCCATCCAGTCGGGGGGCTCGACTCCGAGGTCGGCACTTAGCGTGCCGGCATCCTTGCGGTCCTGCGCGGGTTTGAAGTCGTCGCCGAAAAAACCGGGCGCATCAAAACCCTGCGCGACCAGGGGGGCAAGCAGGACCAGCGCCAGCGTCAACGCGATTGCCCGTGAAATAGTCAACGTCGGATCCAGGGCCCCGGCCAAACCCCCATGTTATCAAATACGTGCGGACGTGAAACGGCCGCCGGCAGAACCGGCGGCCGTTGTGTGTTTTCCGGCCTGCTAGACGCGACGTTCGGGGTGGACGCCGTAGATCTCGCCGCCGCCTTCTTCTTCGAACTTGCTGCGGCAGTGGATGCAGATGCGTGTGTAGGGCATGACGTTGAGGCGCTCGAGGCTGATGTCGATGCCGCAGGCCTCACACTCACCGAAGGTACCGAGGTCGATCTTTTCGAGGGCGCGGGCGATTTCCTTCAATTCCTCGGTTTCGTTCTCGATCATCGAGAGGTTGAACTCCTGCTCGTACTGCTCAAAGGAGCTGTCCGCCAGGTGGTTCGAGGAGACGTGCTGGGTCTCGTCGCTGAAGGCTTCGCGCTCCAGCTCGTTGACGTCGCCCTGCAGCTGCGCGCGCCGCGCGATCAGCAACTGGCGGAATTCCTCCGCTTCCTTCTTGGTCGGCTTGCGGCGGTGCAGCGTGATCGGGTTCTGGCCCTTCGATTTCTCGGTGGTGGGAACGCTGCGTGGCTTGGCGCGTTCCTCGGGCGCCGCTGCGGGCGCCGGCGCCGGGCCGCTGCGCTTGAGGCGGATCAGCACGCCCTTGTTCGACACCTTGGTCGCGGTGCGCGAGACGACGGGCTTCTTGGCGCCCGCGCCGGTGGTTTTCTTGCCGCCCTTGCTGGCGGACGACGACTTGGCTGTCATGGATTTCTTCTTCCCGGATGATTTCGAGGTGGATGTTCTGGCGGCGGACTTTCCGGCCGCCGCGGGCTTCACGGCGGCTTTCTTCGCCGACTTTGAAGACGACTTTTTCACCGCGCTGGAGGCCGGCTTCTTCGATGCAGACTTCGAAGCAGACTTCCCGGTAGCCGATTTTTTCGGCGCCCTTGCTGCCGGCTTCTTCGCTGCCTTTGCTGCCGGCTTTGCCGGCTTTGCCGGCTTCCGCTTGCCTGCGGCCTTCTTGGCCATGGGACAGCTCTCTTTCTTCGCCGCCTGTTCGCGGCGCCGCTCCCTGAAAAAACGCCGCGAAAGAATAGGCACAAGGCGATTTATGTCAAGCCGAACCGCCCGAATCCGCGCCGAATGGCGGCCGGCGGATCAGCCGCTCCAGCACGGGCAGGTTCGGCTCAAGGAAGCGCAGCTTGCGCACATCCTCGGGACGCAGCCAGCGGTGCTCCAGCGCGTCCGGACCGGCCTGCGAACCTGCGGGCCGGCGCCCCACGAAGAATGTCAAACGCACGCGGCGGCCCGGGTAATCCGCAGTTTCCACGCAGTACTCGGTCAGCGCGGGCTGGTCTATGCCGATTTCTTCCAGCAGCTCGCGCCGCGCGCACGCCAGCGCGCTTTCGCCCTCATGCCGCTTGCCGCCCGGCCATTCCCACCAGCCCCCGTGGTAACTGCCTTCAGGCCGACGGTTCACCAGCATCAGTGGCCCGTCATACAGGATTACGACCGAGACCTCGAGCGTTGCAGTCATGGCCCCAGTTTCCCGCCGACGCTGAGGGATTCAAGTCGTACAATAACGTGATGAACTGGCTGAAGAGCAACTGGAAGCGCGTGGCGAAGTGGGGCGGACTGGGGCTCGGCTGCCTGGCCGTCACGCTGGGCGGTTTCGTGCTTGCGCGCTACATCGCCTCGGGCAGCGAGTACCAGGGCGACCTGATCGAGCTGGCCCCCGCCGACGTCGCCGTGGTGATGACCATCGACAACGTGCCGAACCGCAAGGGCGAGTTCGAGCGCTTCCTGGACGAGCTGCTGCGTCAACCCGACCTGCCGCAGCTCGAGCGCTCCAGTCTGTGGCGCGACTCGGCCGGCAAGCTGTTCGGCGACTCGCTGGAACGCTTCCGCAATGAAACCTACGAGCAGAACCTGAAGCAGGCCCGCGGCAGCGCCGGCGAGATGGGCATCGAGCTGTTCCGTGACGTGATGGGCGGCGAGATGGTGATCTGCACCGATCCCGGCGAAACCGACGCCGGCATGCTGATGCTGACCCGCCTGGAGCGCGGCGTCCGCTTCAAGTGGCAGTTCCTGGACGTCGCCTCGGGCTTCTTCCCGCAGGGCCCCGACCAGCCGCGCCTCGAGTTCGCGGGCGGCATCCTGAAAGTTACGCCCCCCGCCAGGCCCGGAAAGCCCGCGCCTGCCACCATCCTGGTCACGCTGCTCGACGACGTGCTGGTGGTCTCCGACAACGCCCGCCTGCTCAACGGCGCCATCGCGCGCCACAGCGGCGATGGCAAAGGCATTGCCGGCGAGCAGGCCTTCCAGCAGACACTGCAACTCGTGGAGCCCGCCCTGCGCCAGCGCCATTTCAGCGGTGTCTGGATGGACCTGGACCGCCTGCGCAGCCGGCTGCCCGTCGAAACCGGCGACGACGGCCGTGCCGTAAGCACCGTGGACGCCTACAACAACCTGCCCGCCAGCGTGGTGGCGATCTACCCGGACATCTTCGGGCCGGTCAACCGCATCATCAGCCAGGACCTGGACACCCGCCCGTTCCGCGCGGCCTACTACGGGCTGGACATCACCGAGCCGGGCCTGATCAGCTTCGACCAGTACCTGCTGGTCGATGAAGAGCGCATCGCCGACCCGGCCTTTGCACATCTGCGCGAAACCTGGAAGCAACCCGCCGCCGAGCAGTCGCAACTGGCGCTGCTGCCTCCCGACACCATGCTGCAGGTCAGCTACCGCCAGCCCCTGAACGTGCTGTACAGCGACGTGCTGGATGACGCCGCGCGCGGCAGCCTGGTGGGTGACTTCGTGGTCGCGCTCAACGGCGACGCCGTCAGGCAGTTCATGCCGCGCCAGGCCGAGGAGCTGGTCTTCGCCGCCGTGCCGCGCAGCTACGCGCCGGGCGCCGCCATCCCCGTTTCCGGCACCGACATGCCTTTGCCGGGGTTCACGATTGCGTTCCGCACGCCGGGCGCCGACCCGGTGATCGCTCGCGCGCTGCTTGACGAATACCTGCAGGTACAGCGCGGCCGCGGAAGCAAACCCGGCGAGCCACCCAAGAAGGGCGCCGTCAGCGTGATTCAGAAGAGCATCGCCGGACGCACGGTGTTCGGCTTCGATGACCCGCGCGAAGAGGACAATTTCATCCGCCGGCTGAACCTCAGCATCCACGCCGCGCTGGTGGGCGACTGGCTGCTGCTCACCAACTCGGCGAAACTGCTGGAGCACGCGATCCTTGCCTCTGAGGGCCGCGCGCCCGGCCTGGCGCAGGCGCCCGGCTCGGCCTGGCGTTCTCTGCCCACCAGCGGCAGCGCGACGATTTACCTGAACTTCGAGCAGTTCGCGGACTACGCCTCCAGCCCCGAGCTGTTCAAGGTGCTGCGCGACAACAAGTACAACCCCACCCTCATCGATGGCCGCTCGCCCCGCGAAGTCCGAGAAGAAATCGTGCGCGAACTGGGCATGAATCCCGCCGACACCATGAACCTCTCGCGCCCCGAGGTGGAGGACGCCTACCAGAAGCGCAAAACCGCCTGGCAGCAGAAGTGCGAGCTGGAGGGCGCCAGCTACCAGGCCGGCCTGCAGGCGGACATGAACGGCCTGCGCTACTTCCGGGACCTGGCGCTCACCACGCGCTTCCACCCTGACCACCTGTACGTGCACGGCGTCCTGCGCATCGGCCGCTAGGGGTGCAGCGTGCTGCACCCCGCGGGCTTCGACGGCGCGGCGTGCTCTTGCGTTCCCATTCTTTGCCCGGTTGTCCTATACTGATGCGATGAAGACACGGCACTTCATTCCAGCTTGCCTGCTGCTGCTGGCGTTCAGCCTGCACGCGCCCAGTGCGCAGGACAGCGCGCCGGCAAAGGCCGAGCCGAAGGTCTACAGCTTCCTGATCTACTACATGGGCTCGCGCATCGGCTGGGCGAAGTCCGCCGTCAGCGAAGTGCAACTCGACGGCCGCCGGGTCATCCACGAGCGCGAAGACGCCTGGCTGCAGATCAAGCGCAGCTTCGACGGCCAGACCTTCGAGGTCAGCTCCGTCACCGAGAACTGGTACGAACTCGACGGCCGCGCAATCAAGGTGGTGGACGTAACGCAGAACGGCAAACAGAAAGTGAAGCTGGAAACGGTGTACGAAGACAAGCAGGTCACGATCAGCCAGACCGTCGACAGCGGCAAGCCGTCCGTCACCACGCTCGAGAAGGGCGACCGCAAGGTCCTGTCCGACACCCGCGCCTGGCGGGTGTTGAAAGACGGCAAGCGCATTGAGAAGGGCGAGCGCCTCGATTTCTGGAGCGTCGACGATGACGACCACGCGCTGGTCGAGCAGAGCTGGACGGTCAACGGCCGCACCAGGCGCAGGCTGAGCGACAAGAGCATGGTGGAAGGAGTTGAGATCCGTGTGGTGAAGGCGGGGCTCGCCGGCACGCTGATGATCGGTGACGACGACATGCCGCTGCTGATCGAGGACGTGAGCGGTTTCAGCCTGGAGCGCGCGGAAAAGATTCCCGAGCCCTTCAAGGCCGAGCGCGTCAGCCTTCGCACCACCATGGACGCCAACGTGGCGATCCTGGAGTACAAGCAGCTGACACGCATGGACATCCACTTCGAGTACGAGCATGACGACGACGCGTTCGTGCCGCCGATCGCGGAAAGCAACGACTACCACCAGGTGATCAGGTACGACAAAGGCTATGCGATCCGCATGAAGTCGCGCAAACTGAAGTCCGGCTTCAAGGCGCCGAAGTATCCCCTGGCAGAAGTTCCCGACGATGTCGCCAGGTACCTTGAGCCCACGGCCATGTGCCAGAGCGACGATGAAACCCTGGCCGGCGAGGCGGCAAAGCTGGCCAAGGGCAAGAGCGACGCCCTGGCGGTCGCGCGTGCGATCATGCGCTTTGCCGACAAGCACCTCGACGACGGCTCGGGCAGCACCGGCTCCGCCAGCGCGAAGCAGGCCTATGATGAAGAAGCCGGCGACTGCACCGAGCACGCGGCGCTGTTCGTGGCGCTGGCCCGCGCCGCCGGCCTGCCCGCGCGCAACGTGGGCGGCTTCGTGTACGCCTGCTCGCCGCGCGGCACGGTGGCGATTTTCGGCTACCACGCCTGGGCGGAAGTGTGGCTGGGTGAGTGGATCCCCGTAGACCCCACGGTGAACGAGCTCGGCACCAGCGCGCGCTACGTGTTTTTTGACATCGACGAGCCCGGCGAAACCCGCGGCTCGGCGCGTTCCAGCCGCTGCATCCGGCAGAACATCAAGCCGGTGATCGACGCCTACGAGCTCGCCGACGGCACAAGCTGGAAGCGCAAGGGCGCCAAGGAATTCGACTGGAAGTAGCGCCGCGGGCATCGCCCCGAAGCCGGTCAGACCCTTACCGCGGAAGGCTGCGGCGCGGGCAGGCTGATGCGGAACGTGCTGCCCTTGCCGACCTCGCTCTCGGCATCCACCCGACCGCCGTGCTTGATGGCCACGTGCTTCACGATCGCGAGCCCGAGGCCCGTGCCGCCCAGGTCCCGCGAACGCGCCTTGTCGACCCGGTAGAACCGCTCGAACACGCGCGGCAGCGCCTCGGCCGGGATGCCGCAGCCAGTGTCCTTGACCTCAAGCTGCAGGCCCGCGTCCGTGCGGCGCGCGGCAACCTCGACCTTGCCGCCCTGCGGCGTGTAACTGATGGCGTTCACCACCAGGTTGTCCAGGGCCTCGGTCATGTCCTCTTCGTTGACCAGCGCGATCACCGGTTGCGGGGCGCGCAGCAGGCTGAGCTGTACGCCCTTGGCCTCGGCCGCCTCGCGGTGTTTGTTGATGCAGGCCTGCGCCAGCGCGTTCAGGTCAAGCTGCTGGCGTGACTCGTCTCCGACGCCGCTTTCGAGGCGCGAGAGGTTCAGGATGTCCGAGACCAGCTTCGAAAGCCGCGTGGCGTTGACCTGGATCTTGCGCAGGAACGGTATGCGCACGCTTTCATCGCCGGCCGCGCCGTCCAGCAGGGTTTCCACGTAAGCGCTGATGCTGGTGAGTGGCGTCTTGAGCTCGTGGCTGACGTTGGCGACGAAATCCTGACGCATTTCCAGCAGCTTCTGGTCTTCGGTCGCGTCGCTGACCAGCAGCACGGCGTGCTGCTTGCCGTTGGCGGTATCGAACAGGGGCGTGGCCACCACCTGCAGCACGCGGCGCTGGGCGCCGTGGGTGCGGTCTTCGAACCACACGCGGCGCGGCTCATCGAGTTTCGTAAGTGAAGCCAGCAGGTCGTCCACTTCAGGCAGGCGCACGCTCTCCCAGAGCGCGCGGCCCACCAGTTCGCTGTCCTTCACTCCCAGCAGTTCCGCGGCGGCGCGGTTCGCCATGGTGACGTTTCCGCCGGCCTCCACCAGCAGCAGGCCCTCGGCCATGTTGTCCATGATGGTGGCGAGTTCACGACGGTTAGATTCAAGCTGGCCGACGCGATTGCGCAGCTCGTGGCCCATGCTGTTGAAGGCCTCGACCAGCTGTCCGAACTCGTCGCGGCGGTCCAGTTCCAGCTTCACTTCGTAGTCGCCGCGGGCGATCTGCTGGGCGGCATCGCGCATCGCCTCCATGGGTCGCACCATGTAGGTCGCCATCACGAAGCTGAGCGCGAAGCCCACCAGCGCCAGCACTCCCACCGTGATGTACAGCGTGCCGCGCACCACGTTCAGCCGCGTTGAGATCGCCTGCATCGGCACCGCCACGCGCACGATGGGGGCGCTCGCATCGCCCCGCTCGGTCACGGCGACGTACAGGAAGTCGGTGCGCCGCGTTTCACTGAATCGCTGCGCCGTGCCTACGCCCGCTTCAAGGGCCTGGCGGACTTCGGGGCGGTCGAGGTGCGACTCCATCTCGCCCGCCAGCGCCTCCGAATCGGCGAGCACCGTGCCCGAGCGCTCGATCAGCGTGATCCGCGAGCCGGAGCTCTCGGACGCCAGGGCCACGGCCTGCTGCGGGTTCTGCTGCTCCTTCAGGTTGTCGCGCACCAGGTAGGCGCGGGTCTCGAGGTCGCGTATGGATTCCCGCAGCAGCAGGCCCTTGAGCTCAAGCTCAAGGTACGCGCCGGTGATGATGAGAAACGCAACCACGGCCGCGGCGTTCATGGCGGCGAGGCGCCAGAACAGCCGGCTGCGCCAGACGCTATGCCTCTTCAAAGCGATAGCCAACTCCCCGCACGGTGATGATGCAGCCGCCGTACTTCCCCAGCTTCTTGCGCAGCGCGGCCACGTGCACGTCTATGTTGCGCGCCGTGACAAATACATCGGGGCCCACCACCGCGTCCAGAAGCTGGTCGCGGGTGAAGACGCGGCCTTTTTTCTTCATCAGGAAGGTCAGCAGCTTGAACTCGCTGAGAGTCAGCTCGATGGGCGCCCCGTCCAGGCTGGCCACGTGCTTGCTGAGGTCCACGCGCAGGGGGCCGGATGTCAGGATTTCGCCCTGCGCCTCGCCCTCGCGGGGCTCGGTGCGGCGCAGCACGGCCTTGATGCGGGCCATCAGCTCCGAGGTGCTGAAGGGCTTCACGATGTAGTCGTCGGCGCCCAGCGTCAGGCCCACCACCACATCCGACTCGGTACCCTTGGCCGTCAGCATCACGACCGGGATGTCGCGGGTGCGCGGGTCATCGCGCAGGCGGCGGCAGACCTCAAGGCCGTCGATGCCCGGCAGCATCAGGTCCAGCAGCACCAGGTCGGGCAGCAGCTCGCCGGCCGCCTTGAGGCCCGCTTCGCCGCTGGCGGCCGAGGCCACGCTGAAATGGTTCTTCTCAAGGTTGTACTTCAGGACCTCGATGATGTCCGGCTCGTCTTCGATGATCAGGATGCGCTGGTTCATTCCAGTTCCGTGTGTCGCGAGATGTCCCCCGACAGGATGTACAGCACCTGTTCCGCGATGTCGGTGGCGCGGTCCGCCGCGCGCTCCAGGTGTCGCACCAGGTGCATGGTATTGAGCGCGACCTCGACCTGGTCGCTGTGTTTTTCCATCACTTCGATCATCTTGCTGGTGACGCTGCGGTACGCGATGTCCACTTCGTTATCCATTTCGATCACCCGGCGCGCCTCGGCGGCGTCAAGGTTCACGAAGGCCTGCAGCGCGCGATCGAACATTTCCACCGCGCGGGCGCCCGTGCCGGCCACGTCAACCTCGACCGGCAGCGGGGGGCGCGAAGCCAGGAACTTCGCCCGCTTGGCGATGTTCACGGCCGTGTCGCCGGTGTTCTCGATCAGCTGGTTGATCTTGAGGGCGCTGGCCACGTAGCGCAGATCCTGCGCTACGGGCTGATGCAGCGCGATGATGCGCAGGCATTCTTCCTCGACGCGAACTTCGCGCGCATCGAGTACCTTGTCGGCGGCAGTGACCTCGGCGGCCAGTTCCGGGGCGCGCAGGCGGCAGGCTTCCAGCGCCTTGCTGAGTTCTTCCAGCGCCAGCTTGCCGACGTGCAGCAGGTTGCGTTTCAGCGCTTCCAGTTCGCGGGCGAGGTGATGTGAGGGCGTCGGCATCAGTTTCTCTGGCGCAATAGGTAGCCTAAATAGTTAAAGAAGGCGTTAAGGGCTTACAAAGCGAGAAATAACTCGTGCGGCGGTCCACTTTCGCACCGCCTCGGGCTATCATTTCGCCCACAGGCCGGAGATGAGCATGGACATCGAGCAGCAGGCAAAGGCGTTCGCGGAAACCGTGGTAAAGCTGAAGGCTGAAATCGGCAAGGTGATTGTCGGCCACGGGGAGATCGTTGACAAGACACTGATTGGCTTCGTCACCGGCGGGCACATCCTGCTGGAGGGCGTGCCCGGCCTGGGCAAGACCATGCTGGTGCGCACCCTGGCGGACGCCGTCGAGGTCACCTTCAGCCGCATCCAGTTCACGCCCGACCTGATGCCGGCCGACATCACCGGCACCAACATCGTGGTGGAGGAAGACGGCCGTCGGCGCTTCGAGTTCCAGAAGGGGCCGATTTTCGGCAACATCATCCTGGCCGACGAAATCAACCGCGCCACGCCCAAAACCCAGAGCGCCCTGCTTGAGGCCATGCAGGAGGGTAGCGTGACGTTCGCGGGCCACACGTTCCGTTTCGAGCAGCCCTTCTTCGTGCTGGCCACCCAGAACCCGATCGAAATGGAAGGCACCTACCCACTGCCCGAGGCGCAGCTCGACCGCTTTATGTTCAAGCTCGACGTCAAGAGCCCCAGCGTGGCCGAGCTCGCCAGCATCTTCGAGGGCACCACCGGCGCCGAGAAGAAGCAGGCCGGCAAGGTGGTGGACGGCAAGCGCATCCTGGAAATGCGCGCATTGGCCGAGCAAGTCCCGATCGCCCAGCACCTCAACGAGTACGTCGCGCGCATCGTGCTGGCCACCCACCCGGAAAGCCCCGAGGCGGCCGGCATCGTCAAACAGTTCGTGCGTGTGGGTTCAAGCCCCCGCGGCGGCCAGGCCATCATCAAGGGCGCCAAGATGGTGGCGCTTGCGCGCGGCCGTTACAACGTGAGCGCGGACGACATCCGCGAATGCGCCTTCCCGGCGCTGCGGCACCGGCTGATCCTGAACTTCGAGGGAGAAGCGGAGGGCATCAAGCCCGACGAAGTGATTGCCAAGGTGCTCGAACACGTGCCCGACATCCCGGAACGCGTGCGGAGGCTGTAGGGATCCGACACGCAGGCGGCTCGGAGCTCGAGTCTTCAGGCTGGAGCTTTTTTGGCTTGATTGGACCGTGCTGTTGCGCAGCGCCGGACGAGCATGGCAAGGAGCGCAGGCGATCCAAAATTGCTCTAGTTGGCCTGGGGTTCCTGCTCTTCGTACAGGAACTTGATCATCTCGATTTCGCTCTGGAAACCCTTGCGGAAGATGTAGGTGAACTCGTCCATCACGCGGCGGATCAGGAAAGTGCCGAGTTCTGTCTTCTTGCTGCGCGTGAATTCTTTCAGCAGCTCTTCGCGGGTGACTTCGCCCACATCGTAGTCGTTGGCGGTGTCGGCGATGTGAATCTTCACGCGAGTGGGGTCGATGTCGATCAGCAGGCGCAGGTTGCCGCTGGCGCCGTGCTCTTTGGCATTCAGGATGATGCTGCTGCACGCCTCGTCAATGGCAATCACCACCTGGCGGGTAGCCTTGGGCGTGAGTTTGCCTTCGGACAGCACCTCGCGTACAAATTCGCGCAAAGGCGCCAGCGAGCGGGTGTCGATGGGTACGTCCAGTTCTCGGCGTGTGGTCTGAATCATGCGCTGCAGGATACTCCAGTGTTTGTGGAAAAGTTTGACTCCACTCACACTCCCTAACTCGAATGGATCAGAGGGTGCTATTCCTGAATCCGTTATCGAGCAGAATCCAAGAATTTACACCACATAAACATTCTGTGCAAAATATGCGTTGAACGCAAGCCTAAAACATTCAATCGCTTAGGTTTAAACAGTCGCCTTAAGTGCTTGCTGTAAATCGTGTTCCGCCGTCGCTTCCGTTTGCTTCCACCACTCTTCGGGTAACCAGATTGGCGTGGGTAAGTCTGCTTCCGTAATGCCCGCACGCGCCATCGCCGACCTGAGCGACTTCGGCCATCGTCGCGGCGGACCCTCACTGGCCTCCACCAGGACAAGAAAAGTGGCCCGCTTCAATGCCGGCAGCACGCTGGCTTTCACGCCCCGCGTCCGTTGCGGCCACAGCAGCACCACCGTTCCCGCAAACTCAGCTACCGTGGCGGCCGAGTTGCCCTCCAGCACTAACGGCCTGGCAGGGTCGAAATGTTTCAGCGCCGCCTTCAACGCGTAGTCAAACACGTGGGGTGCCGCCCGCAGCCACAACACCGGGTCAGCACCGGCCTGCAGCATGCGGTCGGAGTCTTTGCCGGGGGTGCGGAGCACGGCCGGGTCTTCCACAAGTTCGAAGCCGGCGGGTGCGGGGGCGCAGCCGTCGCAGTTGTCTTCTCCCTGCTCGTTGACGCCGTGGACCGGGCAGTGGGCCTCACGGTGGAAGCGCGTGATTTTCAGGGCCTGGGCGCCATCCAGCGCGCGAATCAGGCGGCAGGCCAGTTCGGTCTTTCCGCAGTTGGCGCTGGGGGCGGCAATGATGATGGGCTTCAGTCCGCTCATGCCGCCAGTTTACCACGGTATGCGACACTTGCGCCCCGTTGACCGCCGGTCGAACGCCCGCCAATCTGCAACCCATGCTGAACCGTCTGCTCCAGTTCCGTTTGGCCTTCGCCGTGATGGGCTTGATTGCCCTGCTGGCGGGTGCGCTGTTTGAGACGGTCTGGCTGGCCGGCCCGGGTGTTGTGGCGGCCGCCGTGTCGGACCTGATCGGGCTGCTGCAGGCGCGCATGCGTTTCGGCCTGCCCGTCGAGCGCGCCTTCCGGGGGGCGGCCGAGGCGCTTCCGGCTTTGGGCGTGGCGGCCTTCGAGCCGTTCGCGATGGGGCTGGTCGTGCTGGTTGTCGTGTATGCCCTGTTTGCCAGCGGTTTGCAGACCCTGGCCACGGCGCGCGGGGTAGCGCCTTCGCGCCACGCCACGGAGACGTTGCGTCGCGTGGCGACCTGCCTGGCCAGCCTGGCGGTGCTCGGCCTTCCCATTGCAGCTGCAATCGGCTTTGACCTGCAGGGCCGAGTGGGCGTCTCTTCCCGGATGGTTGCGCTGCTGGCAGCGGCGCTGGTGTTGCTGTCTGGAACAGTGGCGCTGCTTGATTCGTTGATTTCAGTCAAAGCGCGGCGGGTTTGAATCACGGGCTTGCATGCGCCCGAACGTTGACACCTAGGGCCTTGCGGTTACAGTATTTAGCGCGTTCATATTGTTGGGAAACCCCATTCCAGCTCGCCCTTCGTCGCGACGCCAGTTTGTCGCGCCGCTTGGCTTGAGGAACACCGAATGCTGACAGAGTCAAAGAAGATGCCTCTCGGGAAGATCCTGGTCGGCCTGAAGTTCTGCACGGTCGAGCAGGTGAAGGAGGGCCTCAAGCACGGCAAAGAGCACATGATGATGCTGGGCGAGTCGCTCATCCAGCTCGAGTACCTGGACGACGAAAAGCTTGCCCGCGCGCTTGCCAAGCAGCAGGGCGTGAAGTTCGTGAACCTCAACAAGTACGAGCTTGCCCCCGAAATCATCCAGCTGGTCACCAAGGACGTGGTCGAAGAGCACGAGATCGTGCCGGTGGTGAAGAAGGGCCGCCAGGTCACGGTCGCCACGCACCGGGTACTCGAGTTCTATGCGCTCGACAACCTGCGCTTCATCCTCGGCAACGAAGTCGACTGGGTGATCGCACCGGAATCGACCGTCAAGGCCGCCATGAAGAAGTACTACGGCATCGGCGGCATGGACGACATGATCCACGGCGACGGTGAGGACGTGAGCTACAAGGACTTCGACGCCGTCGAAGCCGTCACCGACGACGAAGAAGGCATGGTGGCGCAGCTGGTGCAGGTGCTGATCTCGGATGCCATCAAGCAGCGCGCCTCCGACATTCACGTCGAGCCCATGGAAGAAAAACTGCGCATCCGCTACCGCGTTGACGGCGACTGTGTGGAAATGGAGTCGCCCCCCAAGCGCCTGCAGGGCCCGCTGATCCAGCGCATCAAGATCCTCAGCAAGATGAAGATCGAGGAAAAACGCGTCCCCCAGGACGGGCGCATCAAGACCCGCGTCGAGGGACGCGACATCGACCTGCGCGTGAGCGCCCTGCCCTGCAGCTGGGGCGAGTCGGTGGTGATGCGTATTCTCGACAAGCAGAAGAACCTGGTGGGCCTGGAAGTGCTGGGCATGCACCCCACCGACTTCGACCGCTTCCAGAAAATCCTCAAGAAGCCCAACGGCATCTTCCTGGTCACCGGGCCCACCGGCTCGGGCAAGACCACCACGCTGTACGCGGCGCTTACGGCACTCAACCAGCCGGACGTCAAGATCATCACGGCCGAGGACCCCGTCGAGTACAACCTGTCGGGCATCAACCAGAGCCAGGTGAACCACCAGATCCAGCTGTCGTTCGCCCGTATCCTGCGCGCCATGCTGCGCCAGGCGCCGAACATCATCCTGGTGGGCGAAATCCGCGACCACGAAACGGCCGAAATCGCCATCCAGGCAGCGCTGACCGGCCACCTGGTGTTCAGCACCCTGCACACCAACGACGCGCCGGGCGCGCTGACCCGCCTGATGGACATGGGCGTCAAGCCGTTCCTGGTCGCCAGCGCCGTGCAGGCGATCCTGGCCCAGCGACTGGTGCGCGTGCTGTGCAAGCACTGCAAGCAGCCGCACAAGCCCGACGCCACCGAGCTCAAGACCGTGGGCCTGCGCCCCGAGCAGGTGGCCGGCAAGACACTGTACCAGGCCGTGGGCTGCAAGCAGTGCGGCGGCCACGGCTACCGCGGTCGCATGGGCGTCTATGAGCTGCTTGAGATGAACAGCGTGATCCGCGAGCTGACCTTCCAGCAGGCCAGCAGCCTGAAGATCCGCAACGAGGCGCGCCAGAACGGCATGACCACGCTGCAGGAAGACGGCGTGCGCAAGGTGTTGATCGGCACAACGACCATCGACGAGGTGCTGACCATTACCCACCGCGACGACCTGTAAACGTTCGCGGCACGGCCGCGAACGTCAATGCAAAATTATCAATTCAAAATTCAAAATGGCCCTCGTCTGCAGTAGCTTCACGGCGAGGGCATTTTGAATTTTTCATTTTGCAGTTTGAATTCCAACGGAGGTCGCCATGCCCCACAAAGTCGGAGTGATCCTGTCCGGTTGCGGATTCAAGGACGGCGCCGAGGTGCACGAAAGCGTCTGCACCCTGCTGGCCCTTGACCGCATGGGCGTTGAGACCATCTGCATGGCGCCCAACATCGAGCAGGCCGTAGTGGTCAACCACCTGACCGGCGAAAAGACCCGCGAAAAACGCAACGTGCTGGTGGAGTCCGCCCGCATCGCGCGCGGCAAGATCAAGGACATCAAGGACGTGAAGGCCGCCCAGCTTGACGCGCTGATCCTGCCCGGCGGCTACGGCGCGGCGCTGAACCTGAGTGACTTCGCGGGCAAGGGCGCCAAGGCGCACGTCAACGACGAGGTCGCGCGCCTGGTGCGTGAGGTGCACAAGGCCGGCAAGCCGATCTGCGCCATCTGCATCGCGCCGGCCGTGATCGCCCGCGTGCTGGGCGAGGAGCACCCGCTGCTGACCATCGGCAACGACGAAGGCACGGCCGAAGCGCTGGAGGCCTGCGGCGCCAGGCACGAGACCTGCGGCGTGCGCGATTTCGTGGTGGACAAGCAGCGCAAGATCGTAAGCACACCGGCTTACATGCTCGGCCCCAGCGTAGCCCACGTGGCCGAAGGCATCGAAAAGGCCGTGCGCGAGACGGTGGCGCTGATCTAGCCGTGGCATTCGCCTCCGGCGAATGAGTACCAGCGGCCTCCGGCCGCTGCCGCCTGCCGGAGGCAGGCGCGACTCATTCGCGGGACGCGAATGCCACTCAGTACCACCTGTCGCCTGCCCGTGCTTTATTTCGTATCGTGATCCCATGGCCAAGCAGCCCATACTGACTCACCTCAATGAGGCCGGTGAAGCGCGCATGGTTGACGTGGGCGGCAAGCAGGTTACCCGCCGCAACGCCACGGCCGAGGTCACCGTGCGCATGTCGCCCGAAACTCACGGCAAGCTGGTGGCCGGCGAGTTGCCCAAGGGCGACGTGCTCAGCACCGCGCGCATTGCGGCGATCATGGCCGCCAAGCGCACCCACGAGGCCATCCCCATGTGCCACCCCCTGGTGATCGACGGCGTGGAAGTCGCTTTCGACAGCGGCGTGGCGCCGGACGGGAAGGGGAGGCGCGGAATCAACGTTCAGGTTACAGTAAGCTGCACCGGGCGCACGGGCGTGGAGATGGAAGCCCTGCACGGTGCGGCGGTGGCGGCCCTGACCATCTACGACATGGCCAAGGCCGTCGAGAAAGGCATGGAGATCGAAGGGCTCCGGCTGCTGGCCAAGACCGGCGGCAAGAGCGGAGACTGGAAGGCATGAGCGAGTTCGGGGCTTGAGGTTCGCGGTTCGGTCAGCCGAATCGCAAACCTCAAGCCTCCAACCTCGCCCGCGAACAGGTTGGAAGGATCGTTTGCCCGAAAAAACCGAGATCATCACCGACGCCGGGCGTTTGAGCCAGGTCATTGACCAGTTGCTGGAAGCGCCGCGCGTCGCGCTCGATATCGAGTCCGACGGCTTCTACAACTACCAGGACCGCGTCTGCATCGTCACCCTCAGCAGCGAGCAGTTCAACGTGGTGGTGGACACCATCGCGCTCGGCGAAGGCGCCCGCGACATGCAGCGCCTGCTGGATCGCCCGGAAGTGCCCGTGCTGATGCATTCCGGCCAGAACGACGTGCTGGCGCTCAAGCGCGATTACCGCTTCAACTTCGGGCTCGTGCACGATACCGCGGTGGCCGCCATGCTGCTGGGCCTGCAGCACACCGGCCTCGCCGCGCTGGCCGAGGCCTACCTGGGGCTGAAGCTGGAGAAAGAGCTGCAGCGCTACGACTGGAGCCGCCGGCCCATCGAGCGCGAGCACGTGCACTACCTGATCAACGACACCCGCCATCTGTTCGGCCTGCACGACCTGATCATCGATGAGCTGCGCAAGCACGAGCTTATGGACGAATACATCATCGAGTGCGACGCCGTCGCGCAGTCCGAGCCGCGCAAGCGCGAGTTCGACCCCGAGCGCTTCCGCAAGATCAAGGGCCACGGCGAGCTCAGCGACGCCCAGCGCGGCGTGCTGAAAGAACTCTACGCCTGGCGCAACGGCGTCGCCGAAAAGCTGGACCGCGCGGCCTTCCGCGTCACCGGCGACTCCACGCTGCTCGATATCGCCCGCCGCCTGCCCCGCGACCTGGCGGGGCTCGAGCAGATCCGCGGCCTCGGCGACTGGCTGCTGCGTGACAACGCCGCCGAGCTGCTGCGCATCGTGGATGAAGCCCAGCGCCGGCCGGTGTCAGTCAAGCCGCCGAAACGCAAGCCCACCGGACCGCTGCCCCTGCGCATGGACCCGGCCCAGCGCGACCGCCTCGGCAGGCTCAAGCGCTGGCGTGAGAAAGAGGCCGCGCGCCGCGGTATCGGTTTGCAGGCGGTGCTGCCCACGGCCGTGGTCAACGACCTCGTGCTGCAGCCCCCGGCCGACAAGGCGCAACTGGCCGAGGTGCCCAGGGTGGGCAAATCACGCGCCGAGCGCTACGGCGACGAGATACTGAAAATCGTCCGCAAGCCCGAGCAGTAAGGGGTAACGCGTGCAGCCCCCGCGTTCATGGCGCCGGCCATTGACCGGCGACCGATAACCACCCACCATCGCCCCATGGTCAAGGCCATCTTCATCAAGATCATTGCCCTCGCCGGCGTAGCCGCCGCACTGCGCTTCGGCCACGGCGCCGACGGCTGGATCGCGGCCGTGGTCATCGTTGTGCTGACCCTGGCGTGGCTGGCCTGGGGGGTGTTCAACGTCAACTCCAGCATGTGGGCGGATACAGCTTGGCGCGCGCCGGAGCCTGTGAAGGCCGTGGCCCTGACCTTCGACGACGGCCCCGACCCGCGCTTCACGCCGGAGATCCTGCGCGTGCTGGCCGAGAAGAAGGTGAAAGCGGCCTTTTTCAGCGTGGGCAGCCGGGTGATCGACAACCCGGACCTGACCAAACAGGTCCACGACGCCGGGCACATCGTGGGCAACCACAGCGAGAGCCACGGCATGTGGATCAACTTCAGCCTGCACAAACGCCTGCGCCGGGAGGTGCAGGACACCAACGCGGCGATCCGCCAGGCCATCGGGCACGTCCCGCGCCTGTACCGCGCCCCCCACGGCTTCAAAAACCCGGCGTTGGGCGACGTGCTGGCCACAGAGGAGATGCTGGCGGTGGGCTGGCAGGTGCGCGGCTTCGACGCCGTCAGCGGCAACGCGGCTAAGATCGCCCAGCGCGTGGTGAACGGCGCCAGCCCCGGCGGCGTGATCCTGCTGCACGACGGCGCCGGCCTGCAGGGCACGGATGACCGCAGCGCCACGGTGGAAGCCCTGCCGGTGATCATCGACGGCCTGCGCGCCAGAGGCCTGGAGGTCGTTAGACTGGATGAGTTGCTCAAACTGGAACCGTACCAGGAACAACGGGAATGAGCGGATTTCAGATCGTTACGTTTCAGAGCTTTAACAAGCTGACCCGTTCATTCCGACGCCCCGGCGTCAGGTTGAAGTCGCCGTTTGTGGCGATGTTCGAGTGCACGGGACGACGAGAATCCGACGTGTACGTGCTGACGTTGCGAAACCGCATTACGGGTGAAATCGCCGAACCCAATCCCGTGGCGATGCCGAGAGTGATAGACTACTACCTCGCGGTCACCACAATCAGCCTAAAGGCTGGCCGCTGGCGACTGGAACTGGAGAGCTTGAAAGACGGGCTGTTGGCCTATCGAGACATCGAGGTGCATGGTGGCGGCGAAGAAGAACCAGATTCAGATCATCGCCTATAGCTACGGCGAGGACGGCGCTGAACAGGTCGTCGAAAAAACACTGGAGTTGCGCACGCGCAAGCCGGGCGCGCAGCGTCCGAACTTAAAGGCCGTTGATCTGAGCCCGCCAAAGCCCCGGCAGCGACGCCGCGCTCGCTGAACTGCCGGGATTTTTGCAGCGCCCGCCCTCTGGGGCGGGCGTTATAGTTTCGGGGGAAGGAGACTGAGATGCGCTGGATGCTTGCACTCTTGCTGATCGCGGCCGTGACGCCGGCCGTGGTGGCCGACGACGCCGCCGAAGAAAAACCCAAGACCGAAGAAGCCAAGCCCGAAACGCTCGAGGATCTGCTGAAGCGCATCGAGCAGGCCCACAAGGAGCACAAGGACTTCAAGGGCAGCTTCGAGCAGACCAAGTACCTGCCCGAGTTCGACGACAAGATCGAGTCCAGCGGCAAGTTCGTGTTCAAGAAACCGGACCACGTGCGCTGGGAGTACGAAAAGCCCCACAAGTCGATCCTGGTCGTCACCGGCGACAGCGGCAAAAAGTGGTCCGAGAGCACCGGCCGCACCGAGAACTTCAAGCTCGGCGACGACCGCGGTCTGGATGCGGTGGTGAAGCAGCTGTTCACCTGGTTCAAGGGTGAGTTCACCAAGCTGAAGGACGACTACGACGTGGAGATCGCGTCACGCAAGCCGGTAACGCTGAAAATGACGCCCAAGAACAAGACCGTGAAGCAGTTCATCTCGGCCATCGAGGTCAAGTTCACCGAAGGCGAAGACCAGATCGACTCGGTCAAGATCATCGAGCCCGCGGCCGAAGGCGACGACCCGGCCTACACGCTGTACACGTTCAAGGACACCAAGCTGGACAGCGACGTGAAGGACAGCGAGTTCGAGATCAAGAAGTGAAGGAGAGAGGCCAGAGGTCGGAGGCTAGAGGTCAGGGATACTGGCTCGAGGCTTAGGGCTTAGGGCTTGGGATTTGGGATACAGCTTTTCCCCGGCTTCTGACCTCTGACCTCCGACCTCTGACCTCCGACCTCTGACCACTGACCTCTGACCTCCGACCTCTGACCACTGACCTCTGACCTCTAACCTCTAACCTCTGAAAACCTCAATTCCTCTTGACTCGTCAATGCAACCCGCTATCGTTACGCTCCTGAGAAAACCATGAACCGCATGTCGAACATCTTCATCGCCCTCGCTTACGCCTACTTTGGCGCGCGCGGGCGTTTGTTCGGCTGATCGGTCTATACCGGAAGCTGCACAAGGCCCGCTGAGAACAGCGGGCCTTTTCTTTTTTACCCAGGAGATCGAGATGAAAACCGGAGAGTCACGAAGAGTCGTCCGCGTCGCCTACCAGGGCGGCCCGGGCAGTCATTCCGAACGGGCTGGCCTGAAGTTGTTGCAGGAGCGATTTACCGGCTGGCCCTTCGCAAGCTTCGCCGATGCCGCGGCGGCGCTCGCGAACGCCCAGGCGGACCTGCTGCTGCTCCCGATTCACAACAGCACCACGGGCGACATCACCGACGCGCTGCAGGCCGCACAGGGCTTCGTAAGCCTGGGCGAAATCGCCCTGCCCGTCGAGCACTACCTGCTGGCCGTGCCGGGCGTCCGCCGCCGTGAGTTGCGCGTGGCCTGGGCCCACCCGCAGGTGGCGCTGCAGTGCCGCGACTGGATCGAGCGCTCGGGCCTCGAGCTGCGCATCGTCGATGACGGCGCGCGCCGCGCACCCGATTTTCTGGCCGGCCGGCTCCGCCACGTAAGCGTGCTGGGGCCGATCGGCATCGGGCAGGCCACGGGCCTCTACCCCCTCGAGGGGCCGATCCAGGACTTTGCTGACAACCGCACCACCTTCCGGCTGCTGACACGCAAGGCCGGAGATGACAGTCGCGGAGCTTGCTCCGTGACCGCGGGCAGGAATGCCCGTGCCACTGAAACCAACGAACTCGCGGACACAGCCCGGCTGGTCCGCCAAGGAACATAGCCATGACCACATCAACCATTACACCCGAGGCGAAGCAGGCCGGAGACGACGCCCTCGTCTTCAGCGCCCTGCGCGCCTCGATCAACCGTATCGACGAACGACTACTCCAGCTGCTGGCCGAGCGCGCAAAGGTCGCAACCGACATCGGCCTCGCCAAGCGCGTCACCGACCGGCCGATCCACGACGCGGCCCGCGAGGCCGAACACACCGAGCAGCTGTGCCGGCTCGGTCGAGCGCTGGGCCTGCCGCCGCGCGTGGTGCGCGACTTCTACCAGGTGCTGGCGCGTCACGGCTTCGCCGCCCAGCTGGAGGTGCGTGCGGCGAACCCCAGTCGCGCCACGCCGCCGGATTCTGACGGCTTCAGGCTCGCGCGCATCGAGCTCGGCCGTGCGCTCACCGTGGTGCAGGTCGGCGAGGCGCGCATCGGCGCCGGCCTGTTCGAGGTGATCGCCGGGCCCTGCGCCGTGGAATCCGAGACGCAAATCAATCTGGCCGCCGACCACGCCCGCGCGGCCGGCGTGCGCATCCTGCGCGGCGGCGCTTTCAAGCCGCGCACCAGCCCCTACGAGTTCCAGGGCCACGGCCTGCAGGGGCTGCGCTGGCTGGCGCAAGCCGCCCACTCGCGCGGCATGGCGGTGGTCACCGAGGTGCTTGACCCGGCACACGCCGAAGCCGTGGCCGAGCACGCGGAGCTGCTGCAGATCGGCGCGCGTAACATGCAGAACGTGCCGCTGCTGCGCGCCTGCGCCCGCACGGGACGGCCGGTGCTGCTGAAGCGCGGGCCAAGCGCCAGCATCCGCGAGTGGCTGTGCGCCGCGGAGTACATCCTGCTGGAGGGCAACCCCAACGTGGTGCTGTGCGAGCGCGGGATCCGCACCTTCGAGCGCGAAACCCGCAACACTCTTGACCTGTCAAGTGTCGCCGCGTTACGCGAGTTGACGCACCTGCCGGTGATCGTGGACCCCAGCCACGCCGCAGGCCGCGACGAGCTGATCCCGGCACTGTGCCGCGCGTCCCATGCGGTGGGCGCGCACGGGGTGATCGTGGAGATGCATCCGTGCAAGGAAGAAGCCCTGTGCGACCGGCGTCAGGCACTCAGGCCCGTGGCGCTCCGGTCCATGACCGACGAGTTGCAGGAAAAGGAAGTTGTAAAAAAATAAGCAAAAAGTAGACACAAGCACCCGAGGGGATCCGTGGGCGTCGTCCCCTCGGGTCGACTTATCCTCACAACAGTGACTGTTACGTTTTGACTGGTTTTTTGAGGTCGGGTGGTGTAGAGTTGAATTAGTTGAAACTGAACACAAAACAAAAAACGCGTCATATGCACACTGATAACCAGCATGAAACTTCTGTCACTCTGCCTGTCGACCGGACCGCACCTAACATATTGGCTACATCTTCAACCTGGTAACTGACAGGAGGCCCCCCAATGAACGCCCACGCCAGGCAGAGCACGGTTCTCTTGATTGAGTGCGACCAAGACTCTTCCGCGTTATGCCACCGGCTCATTGAGGACATCGGCGCCGGCTGCCACGCCGTCTGCAGTCTCGCCGAAGCCGAGGACCTGCTGCGCCACTGCACCCCGGACGTCGTCATTGTCGACTTTGAACTGGCCGATGGCTCCGGCCTGGACCTGATTGCACTGCTGCGCCAGGGAGCGCAGCACCGTAACACGCCGATCCTGCTGCTCACCGGCGAAATCGGGGCCCATCAACTGGAGCGCGCGGTGATGATGGGCATCTACGCCTTCCTGGCCAAGCCGTTTTCGCCCGAAGAGTTCACCAAGCTGGTCAGCTCGGCCATCGCCGACGAAGCCCAGCGCGTGCGCAACAGCGACGAGTAAGCACGCAACGCAAATCAACACCCCGTGGCTGTATCGCGCCGCGGGGTGTTCTGTTTAGAATCACCGCACTCAGGAGACGCATATGCCATGGTGGGGTTGGGTGTTGATCGTGATCGGCGCGTACATCGTGCTGACCACCCTGTTCGACATCCTGCAGACAAGGCGCACCATCGTGCGCAACTTCCCCATCGTCGGGCGCCTGCGCTATCTGTTCGAGTCGCTGGGCCCGCCCCTGCGCCAGTACATCGTCACCAGCGACCTGATCGAGCGCCCCTTCAACCGCCTGCAGCGCACCTGGGCCTACCGCGCCGCCAAGGGCGAGCTCAACGCCATGCCCTTCGGCACCCAGCTTGATCTCGACGCCCCCGGCATCATCAAGTTCAACCCGTCGGCCTTCCCGACCTATGACGTCGGCGCCAGCGACGAAATCGCCCCCATCGTGCTCGGACCCAACCGGGCCCAGCCCTACCCGGTGCGCCACGTCGCCAACATCTCCGGCATGAGCTACGGCGCGCTCAGCAAGAACGCGATCCTGGCCCTGAGCCAGGGCGCGAAGCTGGCCGGTGGCTACCTCAACACCGGCGAGGGCGGCTGCAGCCCATACCACTTCCAGGGCGGCGGCGACCTGATGTTCCAGCTGGGGCCCGCCAAGTTCGGCTGCCGCACACCGGACGGCAAGTTTGACCCGGAAAAGTTCGCCAAACTCTGCGAAAACCCGCAGATCAAGGCCATCGAGCTCAAGCTTTCCCAGGGCGCCAAGCCGGGCAAGGGCGGCGTGCTGCCCAAGGAAAAGATCACCCGCGAAATCTCCGAGATCCGCGGCGTCCCCATGGGCGTTGACTGCCACTCACCCAACCGCCACGCCGAGGTCAACGACATCGACTCCCTGATGGAATACATCGACCGACTGCGCACCCTGTCCGGCGGCAAGCCGGTCGGTTTCAAGGCCGTGCTGGGCGGTGAGGAGTTCATTCGCGACGTCGCCCGCTACATCGCCGAGCACGACGACGGCCCCGACTTCATCACGATTGACGGCGCCGAGGGCGGCACCGGCGCCGCGCCCATGTCGCTGGCTGACCACATGGGCATCAGCCTGCAGGAGGCGCTGGTCATCACCGACAACCACCTGCGCGAGGCCGGCGCGCGCAACAAGGTGCTGGTGATCGGTTCCGGCCGTTGCATCACCGGCGCCGAGGTCGCGATCGCGCTGGGCTTGGGCGCCGACCTGGTGCACATCGCGCGCGGCTTTATGTTCGCGCTGGGCTGCATCCAGGCCCTGCAGTGCGACACCAACCACTGCCCCACGGGCGTCGCGACCAACAACCCCTGGCTGGTGCGCGGCCTGGTGCCCGGCCAGAAGTCGCAGCGGGTGGCGAACTACCTGAGCGCCATCCACCACGACGTCATGATGATCGCCCGCGCCCTCGGCGTGACGCACCCCAACGAGATCGAGCGGCACCACATGAGCATGATCGTCGAGCCCGGCCGCCGCGTGGCCTTGACCGAAATCTACCCGACCACCATGAAGGCCTTCCACGAAACGAGAGTAATCCGCCGCGACAAAGTCGGCGCGGCGTAGCAGTCGCCCGAAATCGCGAACCAGAGTTTCCGTCACGAGAACCAGCTTGGTAGCCTGATAGGCGTGACGAACCTTGCCGGCAACCGCATCGCCGAGATCGATTACGGCGAGTACGGCCAGACCTACCCGAAACACATCCTGTGGGACGGCCCCGTTGACGTGGCCCAAACCCAGGGCGTGGGCGCCACCACCACCCGCGTCTATGCCATGTTCGGACACGGCATCTCGCTGGATGTGGTCAACGGCCTGGTGCGGTGTGTGCACCCGGGCATCGACGGCCACGTCAGCTTCGGCACGGTGCTGGCCGTGGGTTATGACGCCCTGCTGAAGCAGTCCTACATGGATGTCGAAGACCTGGAAGGCCGCGTGCTGAACGCCATCAAGGAATACGGCTGCGACCTCACCATCCTGGGCAACTACGGCAACTCGGCCCCGAGCAGCGAGCCCGTGACCTCCGGCCATTGGGACGACATCAGCTACGACAGCCAGACAGACACCACCACCTTCACCGACTTCAGCGCCACCTTCCCGCCCCACGCGGTCAACTGGTGGCTGCAACCCGACGCGGCCCGCAGCACCTACCTGGAAATCGTGAGCCTCAGCGCCAGCCAGGTCGTGGTGGAAGGCGACGCCACCGGCCTGGCCCACGGCCTGATCCCGCAGCCGGGCCCGCCGCCCCTGCCGGACCTCATCGGCACGTTCTACACCATCGTGTGGCCGGCCGGTGTGGACCCGGCAACAGGCACGCTCGCGCACAACAACCCCTGCAAGACCACCAGCCGCCTGCTGTTCGCCGGCTACTACTACATGCCGCCCGTGGCGGGCACGCTGGTGCCGCCGCCGGGCAACTCATCCAGCAGTTACCAGCAGCCCGCCTGGCAGATGGCCAGCGGCAAGTACCGGCCCACGGGCCCGGGCATCCAGCTCGCGGCCGCGGCGCCCCCGGCCGGCGTCTACGGCCAGCAGCCCGGCGGCAACCACCACGGCGACTACTACTGCTGGAACCGCGTGTACGCGCAGAAGCAGGGAAAATTCACAACATCGGATCACGCCGCTACGCCCTGGCGAAATCTTCAGGATTACGCAGGTGAGAACCCACTCTCACGGACCGATCCGAGTGGACTGTTTGGCACCTGGATCAGGGGGCTACGAGAGCTGCAGCGTCTTACAAAATTGCAGCCGAAGCCTGGCTTCCCAACCCACAATTCCATTACGCGAGGTGCACTGGCCGATAGCACTGTACCGAAGTGCCTGCACGATATGGTCGTTCGAGGTGCCAGCGACATTGACAAGCCCGGATTCCTGTGGGGCCACGGTGGCATCGCAGCACTCCATGTGGACGACACTCGCTTTCTGATGGATACGGAGGAATGGATCAGTGCTGTCCGAATGGCAGGAGCGTATCTTCAGAAGAACAACGCTGGCGACTGTAAATGCATTGCAACGCTCGCCTACCTTGCCGGTATGGCCGCCCATACAATTCAGGACTTCTACCACCACTCGGATTGGTTCTTCGGGGGTGGTGGCGATGTGCGCATGGGTGGTAGTCTCGCTGGTCTTCGCAGATGGGATGAAACAGCGGAAAGTGCGCAGCGAGTCCGAGTCGGCAGCGGTTGGCGCGCAAGTGGCGAAGCCAATGGCAAGGCGGAATCCGAGGCAAGGGTGGGACCCTGGCACCATGATCCTTGGGGCGACTTGTTAGAGGCTACCGACGAAATTCCATTACCTCCAAACGGACACACTCACCTGAGCTACCTCTGGGCGGCGGTCGGCAGGGTAATCGGGCCTCACACGACGGACTTTCTGAATGACGTGCTCGGGGGAATAGATACCGGCTGCTGCTGTGACGGAAACGTTCTTGGCGCGGATCACTACCAGTTCAATCCAGGTTACGGCGAACGTGCCATGGAGCGTTGTTTTGGACCGACTGCCGGTCCAGTCATCGCGAAGTTCACCATTTCGTTGAAGCCCCATCCAAGGGGACCAGAGAATGACTAGAACGCGGCATACAGTAGCGCGAATGGCTGCTCGAAACGGCATGCTCGCCCTGGTGATGGTCTGGACGGCATCTGCCTGCACCTACACCTACCACCCATCGGCAGAGCACTGCGGGAATTTTACATACGGAGACCAGACGCATATCTTGTTCGATTTCCGTGGTTCGGACTCAGCAGCGACAGAGATATGGGAGGCTGCCGACTGCGGCGTAAGCGACGACATACGAGTACAGCGGATCGTAGACGCATTGGTCGTGGAACTTGAAGCCCGCAGCTTCGAGCCCGATGAATACGACCGCGACCATGGCTATCTCTGGCTCAGGGCACTAGATGATCCACGAAGCGCTTGGGGACCGCTTTCAGAAGCTATGAAGGTTCCTGATCCGAGAGGCGAAGAGATGTTTCTGTATCAATGGACGGATTCCGCCGGCGGCAGAATCGAGATATCGGAGAGCGCGTACCGAGAGCACCATGCCGTGAATACGGTCAATGTCACATTTGGTCGAGCAGGGGGGCCGCATGGAGGCGACTGCATCAGGTTGAGTGTTTCTTCACCACAGCGGGGCCCCAAAGCTCGACCGGCAGTCGACCACCGCAATGCTGGCTCCATGATTTACGGTGTAATGGGAATCGTCGTCCGGCGTGACGAAGCTGAGTTACCCCCGGGTTTCGCTTTGAGTACAACCATCACGATTTCCGCGTCGACTCGCACGGATGCACAACTGCTCGACGAGATCGTCGTCGCCGCGTTCAACAGAGCATTGGCATCGGACGAAGTGGTGCAGCTATACCGCCACGCAACGCTGGAGGAGCCCGGCGATAGCGACGAGAGGGTCACGAGCTACCTGAACGGTGTGGAGCGCGCCGTGCTGATTAAACGCCCAGAGCAAGAATGAAGCGGCGGCCTGGCTGGAGAAGAGCGTCCGAAGGAGGCTACAGCGAGGAACGAGGTGTGGGAGGCTAAACGGGGTCGAGGCTAAACGGGAGGGCTAAACGGGGTCAGGCTCCTTTAAATGCCGCTCTGGGGGCCGAATCCGTGGTTGTGGTCGCGGCTTCTTCCTTTCGCCGACGCCTCCACCCAGCGCACTGACGGCGTGGCGGCTGTGGGTTCGGGCTCCAGCAGCATTATGAACCCTCAGGCCGTGCTCGGCGTGCCCAGCGAAGGGTCAAACGGGGTCAGAAGAGTCAAACGGGGTCAGGCTCCTTTAAATGCCGCTCTGGGAAGTCGAGGTGGGGGGGCCGATTTCTCCCGTTAGTCGCGGCTACCCCGTATGCACCGGCGGCGTGGCGGCCGTGAGTGCGAGCTCGATCAGCCTGATAACCTGATGATGCAGATGGTGATCGACGGCCTGGTGCGCTGCGTGCACCCGGGCATCGACGGCCACGTCAGTTTCGGCACGGTGCTGAACGTGGACTATGACGCCGGCCTGATGCAGTCCTACATGGACGTCGAAGATCTGGAAGGCCGCGTGCTGAACGCCATCAAGGAGTACGGCTGCGACCTCACCGTTCTGGGCAACTACGGCAACTCGGCCCCGGGCGTTGGGACACGCGGCCGCGTGTGCCAACCAGTTCCAGCCCGACGCGGCTTGTTGTTCAGGTTGTTTGAGTTTTCGGCTGGGGCTTTTCGCGCCAGGCTGAGGGTGATACGCCGGTGGTGCGCTTGAAGGCGCGGCTGAAGGCTGCCTCCGAGTCGTAGCCCACCCGCGTCGCGATGCGCAGCAGTGTGTGCGAGCTGCCGGCCAGCAGACCGGCCGCGACCTGCATGCGCCAGTTGCGCAGGTAGGTCATGGGCGGCATGCCCGCGTGCTCGGTGAAGCGCTCGGCGATCACGGTGCGCGACACACCGACGCGGCGGGCCAGCTCATCCAGCGTCCAGGGATAGGCCGGGTCCTGGTGAATCAGCGTGATGGCCTGCCCCACCTGGGGGTCTTTCAACCCGGCCAGCCAGCTGCGGGCGCCATCGCCCTGGGCCTCGGCGTAGCGGCGCACGGCCTCAATGAACAGCAGCTCGCTGAGCTTCGACAGCACGCCGCCGCCGCCGATGCGGCGCTGGTGGCTCTCCTGCATGGTGGCGTCGATCAGGTTGCCCAGCCAGTCATTCGCCGCGCCTTCCACCACGAACATGCGGGGCAGCGACTGCAACAGCGGGTTGAACGGGCGCGCGTCGCAGCCCAGGAATCCGCAAACGATGCGGGCGCTCTCGACACCACCCTCGCCGGGCCTGACGTGGAAGGGCAGCGGGCGTTCCAGGCTGGGCTCGCGGTAGAGGTTCATGTTGTAGGCGCCGCGCATATGGGGCTCGCTGGAGAGCACGTGGGCGTCGCCCTGAGGGAAGACCACGATGCTGCGCGGGCCGAGCTGCAGCGGCTCGCCGCTGCCGTCCGCGAGCTGGGCCCAGCAGCTGCCGTAGGCGATCACGTGATACTCGATCAGGTGCTGGGCGCCCGGCATCAGGCGCGGCGCGAGCACATCGCCGGGCGGCGCCTCGGTGACCCAGGGCTTGGATGCCAGCAGGTCGAAGAAGATCGCGCCGGAAAGGCGCACGTTCTTCAGCACATCCGACAGCAGATCGCTTTCCACGTGGCCGCCTTTTCAATCACCATCCGGACGATCGGTCATGAAGCGCGCACCCGCGATCATTCCGGCTCGGCGCGCCGCGGGGTACGGTTTCGGCGCAGTCACCGGCGGCCCGCGGGCGCCGCCGGCCGGACCGGACCAGCCCGCAACCAGGACCAGGGAGTATAGCGATGAGAGGATTGGCGCATACGGACAAACTCGACCCCGAGAAGCTCGAACAGTTTTCCCTCAAGGTGATGACGGACATCGGCAGTTCGGTGCTGTTGCTGCTCAGCTACATCGGCGACCAGACCGGCGTGTACCGCGCCCTGCGCGACGGCGGCCGCATGGGCACCGAGGCCCTGGCGCGCGCCGCGGGCGTGGATGCCCGCTACCTGCGGGAATGGCTCAGCGCGCAGGCCGCCGCCGGCTATGTCAACTACCATGCCGAAGACGACACTTTCTCGCTGTCGCCGGAGCAGGCGGTGGTGCTGGCACAGGACGGCCACCCCGCGTGCATGCAGGGCTACGCGCAGTTCGCCATTTCGCAGCTGGCCACCTACGAGAAGGCCATCGACGTGTTCCGCAGCGGCGCCGGCCGCGCCTGGGGCGAGCATCACTCCTGCTGCTTCTGCGGCACGGACCGTTTCTTCCGGCCGGGCTACGCGCTGCACCTGCTGGAGAGCTGGCTGCCGGCGCTGGACGGCGTGGTCGAAAAGCTGCAACGCGGCGCGCGCGTGGCGGACGTGGGCTGCGGGCACGGCTCGTCCACTGTGATGATGGCGGAGGCCTTCCCTGCCTCGAGCATCGAGGGCTTTGACTTTCACCTTCCGTCCATCGAGGCCGCCCGCGAGCGCGCGGAAGATGCCGGCGTCACGGCCAACACCAGTTTCGAGGTGCGCGCCGCGAAGCAGTTGCCGGCCAGGGAGTACGACCTGGTCTGCATGTTCGACGCGCTGCACGACATGGGCGACCCGGTGGGCGCGGCTCGGCACATCCGCGAGTGCCTGGCGCCGGACGGCACCTTCATGGTGGTGGAGCCCCTGGCGGGCGACAGCCTGGCGGACAACCTGCACCTGCTGGGCCAGCTGTTCTACTCGAGTTCCACGCTGGTCTGCACGCCGGCCTCGCGCGCGCAGGAAGTGGGCCTGGCGCTGGGCGCGCAGGCGGGCGAGAAGCGGCTCACCGAGGTGCTGAAGCAGGCCGGTTTCACGCGCGTGCGCCGCGTGGCGCAGACGCAGTCCAACATGGTGCTGGAGGCCAGGCCGTAAGCAACAATCCCGGGTGGCGGGAAACCGCCCGTCACCCGGGTTCGGCCTGGCGGTTTCACCAGGATTCAAGCCGGCGCCCGAGTCTGTCGCGCCATGAAAAATAGGAGTGTAAAGGCTGTGTTAATGCTCCTCGCGCAGGAATGCCTGCCTGCACCCGCTTGTTAGATTTATTCAACAGGCGGAGCACCCCCGAAGATGAACCGTGCGGAAAAACTGCGACAGCTTGGCTTTCACCGGCAGGCCTCGTTACAACTTGAAGACGAACTCGGACTGGAAGGGTTGCCGCGCGTCGGCGAGATCACCCCTTCGCAGCAGGCGGCGATTCACGAGCACCTGGTGCGGGTTGCGCCGAACTTCCTTTCGCTGCATGCCGAGAACGGCAACTACCTGTTCGCCTCGAACGCCGTAGTGCACGTGCTTGGTTATCAGCCTCATGAGCTGGTGGGACGCAACGCCTACGAGTTCTTTCACCCCGACGACATCAAGCGCATCGCCGAGGACCACGCCGGGCACACCAACGGCGACCGCCGGCGCGTGGAGTACCGCATCCGGCGCGGCGACGGAAGCTGGCTGTGGGTCGAGACCGACAGCCATTCGTTCCGCGACGAGAAGAGCGGACAGTTGTTCATTGTGGCCGTAACCCGCGACGTGCAGCACCGCCACGACCAGGCGGAACAGCTCAACTGGCTGAACCGGCAGCTGAAGCTGATGCACGAGGTAGCCCTGCGCATCAACGGCGGTTCCGACGAAGAGCTGCTGATCGCCCTGCGCCTGATGCGCGAAGCCCTGGGCATGGAAGCCGGCATGATCAGTCGCATTGACGAAAGCGGGGTGACTGCCCGGCTGACGGAAGGAATCGACTTGCCGGTGCCGATGGGCGCCGTGTTCCCGAAACAGAACAGCATCACCGAACACACCGCGGGCTCCGTGATGGTAGTGGCCTTCGAAAACGCCGCCGACAACCCCGCGCCGCACGGGCTGATCTCCGAAGCCTGGAAACTGCAGAGCTACATCGGCACGCGCCTCAACGTGAACGGCCGCGTGTACGGCACGCTGGCCTTCGGCAGCCGCCAGCCGCGCGAAAAGCCGTGGACCAACGACGAAAAGCAGCTGGTGACCCTGGCCGGCCAGTGGGTGCAGCGTTCGATCGAGCTGGCCCTCAACAAACAGGAACTTGAGAAGTCCACCACGCGCCTCAGGCGCCTGGCCACGCGCGACGCGCTCACCGGCCTATGGAACCGCGCCGAGGTGATCAACCGCCTGCACGCCGAGATGGAGCGCTCCGACCGCTACCACACGCCGCTGTGCATCGCCATGCTCGACCTCGACCACTTCAAGCAGATCAACGACACCATCGGCCACGCGGCCGGCGACGACGCCCTGCGCCTGGTGGCCGAAGCCCTGCACGCCACGCTGCGCACCACCGACATCTGCGGGCGTTACGGCGGCGAAGAGTTCCTGGTGATCTGGCCCAATGTGGGGCTGGAAGCGGCCGACCAGGCGGCCGAGCGCCTGCGCGGCGCGATCGGCGGGCTGGCCGTCGAGTCGGACGAGCGCCACGTGCCGCTGGCCGCCAGCCTTGGCATCACGGAGTATCGCCGCGGAGAGACGCTCGATGACCTGCTGGCCCGTGCTGACCTGGCCCTCTACGAAGCCAAGCACGCCGGCCGCGATCGAGTGATCAGCCGCTGAGCGTTCGACGCCGCAGCCGCAGCGCCAGCTTGTGCAGCTCCATGGCCGCCGGCAGAGCAAGCGACAGCAGCAGCAGCAGCAGCCATGACTGCCAGTCCAGCGGCGCGGTGCCCAGGATTTTCTGCGCGGCCGGCAGGTACATCGCGACCAGGTGCACCGCGAATGCCAGGGTCACGCACGCCAGCAGGAACGGGTTCTTGAACGGCGACATGACGAACAGCGAGCGCGTTTCGCTGCGACAGTTCCCGACGTGGAAGTTCTCGAACAGCACGAACAGCAGCAGCACACCGTTGCGCGCCGCGGGCTCGGTCCAGCCCTGGTGCAGCAGCCAGGCAAACGCCGCGTAGCCGACCAGCCCCATCACGCCGGCCGCCACGACGATGCGCTCGATCATGATGCGGTTGAAGATCCGCTCCGTGGTTGGGCGCGGGGGGCGGTCCAGCACGTCGCCCTCGCGGGGCTCAAAGGCCAGGGCCTTGTCCTGGATGCCGTTGGTGACGAGGTTCAGCCACAGCAGCTGCACCGGCAGCAGCGGCAGCGGGCTGCCGGTGCCCACCGCCAGCATCACCATCAGCACCTCCGCGGCCCCCGTGCTGACCAGCAGGAAGATCACCTTGCGCAGGTTATCGAAGGCCACCCGGCCTTCCTCTACGCCGGCCACGATGGTGGCGAAGTTGTCGTCGCTGATCACCAGCTCGGCCGCTTCGCGCGCCACGTCGGTGCCGGATTTGCCCATCGCCACGCCGATGTTGGCGGCGCGCAGGGCCGGCGCGTCGTTGACGCCGTCGCCGGTGACGGCCACGAAGTGCCCGGCGGCACGGGCAGCGTTGACGATCTGGAGTTTCTGCTGCGGGGTGGTGCGCGCGAACACGCGGGTGACGACGACGCGCTTCGGCAGCTCGTCTTCGGGCAGTTTTTCGAGCTCGTGGCCTGCCAGCACCTGCGTGCGGTCCTGGGCCAGCCCCAGCTCGCGCGAGATCGCCAGCGCGGTCACCGGGTGATCGCCCGTGACCATCGAGACGCGGATGCCCGCCCTGCCGCAGGCGGCCACGGCCTCTTTCACGCCTTCACGCAGCGGGTCGATCATGCCCACGAAGCCCAGGAAACGCAGGCCGTGCGGGGCGGGCGGCGTGCCGCCCTCGGCGGCGTCCAGGCATTCGCCCTCCGCGACGGCCAGCACCCGGAAGCCGCGCGCCGCCAGCGCCGCGGCGTTGTCGGCCATGCGCTCGCGGGCGGCGTTTCCTCCCGCGGCGTCCCAGCCGCACATGTCCAGCACGCGCTCGGGCGCGCCCTTCACGCAGCACAGGTAGCCGCCCCCCGGCGCGCGGTGGAAGGTCGCCGCAAACTTGTGCTCCGCCTCGAAGGGAATCTGGTTCAGCTGCGGATACTGCAGCTCGAGCTGCTCGTGGCTGCAGCCGGCCTTGATGCCGAACGCCAGCAGCGCGATGTCGGTGGGGTCGCCGTGCCAGTGCCATTCCTCGCCCGCACGGTGCAGGCTGCCTTCGTTGCACAGCATGCAGGCCCGCGTCAGCGCCGCCAGCGCCGGCAGCTCCCCGGCGTTGACCACCGCATCGTCCCTGCGCACCTCGCCGTGCGGGCTGTAGCCGGCCCCGCTGACGGCATACTCCGTCTCACCCGGCAGCAGCGCGACGTGGACAGTCAGCTCGTTGCAGGTCAGCGTGCCGGTCTTGTCGCTGGCAACCAGCGTGCAGCTGCCCAGGCCCTCCACGGCCGCCAGCTTGCGCACCACCACCCCGCGCCGCGCCATGCGCGCGGTGGCAATCGCCAGCACCACGGTCAGCGTGACGGGCAGGCCTTCCGGGATCGCAGATACCGCCAGCGCCACCGCAACCATGAACATCTCGCCGGCCGTCTTGCCCTGCAGCAGCACGCCCAGCAGCGCAACCATCGCCGCCGCCGCCAGCACCGCCACGCCGATCAGGCGCGTAAACCTCTCGAGCCGCAGCAGCAGCGGGGGCTTGCCGCCACCGCGCGCGCTGAGATCGAGGGCCAGACGTCCCACCGCGGTGCGGCCGCCCGTTTCGACCACCAGCCCCGCACCCCGCCCGCGCGCGACCACCGAACCCGCGAAACACATGTTCTTGCGGTCGCCCAACGTCGCGTGCGTAACGCGCGGCCACTCGGGATCCTTCAGCACTGACAGGGATTCACCGGTCAGCAGCGACTCGTCCACCTCCAGGCTGTGGGCGGACAGCAGCCGCATGTCGGCCGGCACGCGGTTGCCGCTCTCCAGCCACACCACGTCGCCGGGCACCAGCTCGGCGGCCGGCAGCTCGATGGTCTCGCCGTCGCGCGTCACGGCGGCGCGCGTCACGATCAGTTTCTGCAGCGACTGGTTCGCCTTCTCGGCGCGCCACTCCTGGATGCTGCCGATGATCGCGTTGATCAGCAGCACCACGCCGATGAAGGACGCGTCCGTGAGTTCGTTGATCACCACGGAAAACAACGCGGCAGCGGCCAGGATGTAGATCAGCGGGCTGTGGAACTGGCGCAGGAACACCCACCAGAACGGCACGCGCCGCGCCCGGGGCAGCTCGTTGGGACCCGCGACCTCCAGCCGGCGGCGCGCCTCACTGCTTCCCAGCCCGTCGGGGGACGACTCGACACGCCGGAGCACGTCCTCAATGGACTCCGCGTGCCAGGCAATCGATTCTCCAACCGTCGGTGCTTTCTTCATCGGCCGTCAGCACGAACGCATCCACACGCCGGGCAAGTCCACATCCTGTCACGATTCTGGACCGCACGGCCTGTGCGCTACTATATCCGGTGCGGGTGCGCCCGGCGCTGAAGAACGGATCGCCCGCGCCGACGCCGCGCCCTACCGGGCCAGGCACGCCGCGACCACGTGGTGAACGCGTCCTGAACGCCCGCCGGGTCGCGGCAACGGAAAGTTCATGCGGCACGGCCTTCTTTTTGGGCAGACTTCCTTCACCGGCCAGCCATGATGCGCCCTGAGTAGCCGACGCGTAACACGGAACCAGGACCGGGGGACAAGCATGACCGCATCATCCAGCGATTCAGCGCCACGGCGCGAAACACCCATCGACATGACACCTGCCGAGTTTCGCCAGGCCGGGCATCGCCTCGTTTACATGCTGGCCGACTTCATGGCGCGCCTGCCCGAAGGGCCCGTCAACCGCGACGAGCAGCCCGAAGCGCTGCGCGCGCTGATCGGCGACGGCCCGCTGCCGGATTCCGGTTCGGATACTGCCATCCTGCTGGAGTCCGCGGCCTCGCTGCTGTTTGAGCATTCACTGTTCAACGCGCACCCGCGATTCTTCGGGTACGTCACATCATCGCCTGCACCGATCGGGGTCCTGGGCGACTTCCTGGCATCCGCGGTCAACGCCAACGTGGGTGCCTGGCGGCTTTCACCCGTGGCCACCGAGATCGAGTCCCAGACCATCCGCTGGCTGGCCGAGCTGGTGGGCATGCCGCACGGCACCGGCGGCGTGCTGGTCAGCGGCGGCAACGTGGCCAACATCGTGGCGCTTCTTGCCGCGCGTCGCGCCGCGGCCGACTGGGACCTGCGCAAGACGGGCGTGAACGGCGCCGGCGCCTCACCGCTGCGCGTCTACGCCACGCAGGAGGTTCACACCTGGCTGCAGAAGGCCGTGGACGTCGCCGGGCTGGGCGGCGACAGCATCCATGTGATTCCCACCGATGAACAACAACGCATGGATACGGGAGCGCTGGCGCAAGCCATCGAGCACGACCGCGCAAAGGGCGAGCGCCCCATGATGGTGGTCGCCACTGCCGGTACGGTCAGCACGGGCGCGATCGACCCGCTGCCCGCAATCGTCGATCTGTGCCGAAAGACCGGCGTGTGGCTGCATGTGGACGGCTGCTACGGCGGAGTCGCAGCCTGCGTTCCTGACGCGCCCGCTGATTTGAAGGCGCTTGCGCAAGCGGATTCGCTGGCGATCGATCCGCACAAGTGGCTGTACGCCCCGCTTGAGGCCGGGGCGCTGCTGGTGCGGGAGCCGGATCGCCTGCGCGACGCGTTCGCCTATCACCCGCCCTACTACCACTTCGGCCAGGAGGTCACCAACTACTTCGACTTTGGTTTGCAGAACTCGCGCGGCTTCCGTGCGCTGAAGGTGTGGCTCGCGTTGCGCCAGGTCGGGCGCGCGGGATACGTGAAGCTGATCGGCGACGACATCCGCCTCAGCCAGTGGCTGGCGACACAGGTGGAGGCACACGACGAGCTCGAGTTGTTCACCCGCAACCTAAGCATCACGACCTTCCGCTACGTCCCGCGGGACCTGCGTGACAAGCGCGACGCCGACACAGACGCCTACCTGAACACCCTGAATCAGGAGCTGCTCGACCGCAGTCAGCGTTCCGGTGAAGCCTTCGTATCGAACGCCGTTGTCGGCGGGCGATACGCACTGCGACCCTGCATTGTGAATTTTCATACCACTGAGGCCGACCTGCGCACGCTGATTGAAACCCTGGTCAAGCACGGCAGGCAGGTGGATCAGGCGCTGCGAGCCCGATCTGCGGATTGACTGCAATCCCGATTTCGAGAGCCGTCGGGCACGCTTCCCACTACCGGGAAGGGAATTGTGCTGGCTGCGATGGGCCGTGGCGCGGGCTGCTACACTGCGCGGTATGAGGAAATCCGCCGCGCTTGTGCTGTTACTGCTGCTCGCCGCCTGCAGCGGTGAGGAAGATGAGGGCTCCGGCGCCGGCTTCCATGGCGGCCAGGTTGCCAGCCTCACGCCCTTGGTCATGCCGGAGGGCGCGGACGGCGCGGCCTACGACGTGCCCCTGCACTTCGGTGTCGACGGCGCGGCTCCGTACAGCTGGTCGATCAGCGCCGGCAGCCTGCCGCCGGGCCTCAGCCTGGATACAAGCACGACGCAGGACTGCCGCATCTTCGGCACGCCGAGCGCCGTGGGCGCCTATAGCTTCGATATCTCGCTCGATTGCTCACAGGGTCCCGCCACATTTTCGCGCAGCATTCAGGTTCTGCCCGCCGGCACGCTGATCATCACGACCTACAGCCTGCCGGGCGGCAGCCAGGGCACGCCCTACGGCCAGAACGTGTTCGCCCAGGGCGGCACCGGCGTGGGCTACAGCTGGAGTGTCACGGCCGGCAGCCTGCCGCCCGGGCTTACGCTGGACTACCGCGCCAACACGCTGAGCTGGGGAAGCTTCAGTGTCACGGGCAACCTGGACCAGTCATTGGGAGGCGGCAAGCTGGCCGAGGTTTCGGGCATCGTGGCCAGCGCCAGCCAGCCGGGCGTGTTCTGGGTTCACGACGACTCCGGCGCCGGGCCCAACTTCTTCGCGATCGACGAAGCCGGCAACGTGCTGCAGGAGTACAACCTCGGCACCAGCGCCCAGGACTGGGAGGACATCGCCATCGGCCCCGGGCCCGGCGGCGACTACCTCTATTTAGGCGACGTTGGCGACAACGGCCTGAGCCGCACCAACTGCCGCATTCTCCGCATCGCCGAGCCCACCGTGCCGGGCAGCCCCGGCGCGCCTGTCACCGTCGCGCACGACGAATTCTGGTTTGTGTACCCGGGCGGCAGCCAGAACTGCGAGACCATGCTGGTGGACTGGAGCACGGGCGCGCCCTACCTGGTCGAGAAAGTCGGCACCGCCACGCCGCGCGTGCACAAGTTTCCGATGCCGCTCAGCACGGCCTGGACCTCGGGCAGCCCGGTCACCCTCACGCAGGTGAGCGCCACGGGCACCTTCATCGCGACACTGACCGGCGGCGGCTCAAGCCGCGACGGCCGGCGGGTGATCCTGCGCGGCTACTCCAGCGCGCGCGAGTACGCCCTGCCGGCCGGCGGCGTGTTCGACGACATCTTCAACCAGGCCGGCAGCAGCGTGACGGTTCCCGGCGGCCAGCAGTACGAGGCCATCTGCTACAGCGGCAACGGCGCCAGCCTGTACACCACGACGGAAATTGCCGGCCAGGCCAGCGCGCCGATCCAGCGCGCCAACGCCACGGCCGACAACGGCTACACCACCATCAGCGGCACACCGACGCAGGCGGGCAGTTACGCCTTCACCCTGCAGGTGAAAGACTCCGCAGGCAACACCGCCACACGCCAGCTCACGATTGTCGTGAACTAGGCGGCGGGGCGGCGGCGCTTGAACAGGTTGGTGATGCCCCAGCGCCGGGTGGGCCGGCGCGTGGGGTTGTCCGGGCCGCTGAAATTGCGATCAAGCAGGTCCAGCGCCAGTTCCATGTCCTCTGGACGCGTCAAGACACACCAGCAGCGCTGGTCCGTGGTCAGCTCCAGCCGGATGACCCTGGCGGGAGCGCCTTTCTGGTGAATCAGGTCGCGCAGGAACTTGGCGTCAGACTCTGTCAGGGGCGCGCCGATGCGCACCCACACATGCGATTCCACTGCAGTCTCCAATGCCCCGAAGGGCACGGCTGAAGTGTAGCGGCCGCGAGCCGCCTGTCATCGCCCCGAGCGGCGGGGCCGCGGGACACGTCCCCCACCGCCGGCGGTGGCCGTAGTTTTCTACGGCTTGCGTTCGCGGCCTTCGCTGCTGCGCCTCGCCACGGTCGTCGTGGTCTGCGCGGAGCTCTGTTGCACGGTCGGTTCGCCCGCGCGCGATACCGAGAACGCCAGCGCCAACAGCAGGCCGCACAGGCCCAACGCCGCGCCGGCCATGCCCGCCATCAGCGCGCTGCCCCTCACGACCCAGCCCAGCGGCGCGCCGACTGCGACACCGCCGGCGCCGGCAATCGCCGGCCACAGCCCCACGGATGCGCGGGAAGCTCGGGCGCGCTTGGGTTCTGCTCCGTCCGTGAAGTGCTTCGCGCGGATCGCTTTGGCAGCCGGGTAGTTCTCGCGCCGGGTCAACACCGCGACGCTGCGGCCGTCGTCGATATCGCGCAGCTGCTTGAGCTTCGCGGGGTGTCCGGCGTCTTCGATCAGTTTACGCAGGAACTCGGCGTCCTGCTCCACGAGTGGTGCGCCCACGCGCACCCAGTCTTGAGGGTTCAAGGCAGTTCTCCAGTGTCCGTTGCGGACACGCAGTCATTATAGATCGGCGGCTGCCCGTTGCATCTCCACCAGCGGCAGGGGTTGAGGCGCGCGCCCTGCCCAGCCTGGAGTGTTGGAACATCTCCCGGCGCTGACCGTGATTTTGTATACATCCGTGATGCATACCTGACACGCGCAACACGACATGGCCTTCGAGATCAGCAATCATGAGCGCAAACCAAACCGCCGGATTTCGCCCGGGGCCCTACCTCGCCCTGCTGTTAGCGGCCGTCGTTCCCGTGCTGGCGCTGGGCCTGTACGCGTACCTGGTAGCGGCCGAAGCGATGGAGCAGGACATCGACACCAATCACCGCTCCCTGGCAAGCAGCACCGGCCAGCTGGTGTCAAAGGACTTCGAACACTGGACCAACACCCTGAACAGCTACGCGGGCCTGCCCGCGTTTTCGCGTTTCATCCGCGACCGTGATGAAAAAGGCTCACGCGCGCGCCTGCAGCTTCTGGTGAAGCATTTTCCGGAGCTGGACCGCACCTTCGTGGCCGACCCGCAGGGCACGTTGTGGGCCGACTATCCGCCGGCGCCGGAGTCGCTGAGCAAGAACTTCAGCGACCGGGAGTGGTTCAAGGGTGTATCGCGCGACTGGCAGCCATACGTTTCCGGCGTGTATCGCCGCAATGCCTCGCCCCAGATTCTGCTGGTCGCGATCGCGGTGCCCGTGCCGGACCCTGATACAGGCGAAGTGATCGGAATTCTGGTCGCACAGGTTCGGCTGGACGCGCTGACCCAGAGCCTCGCGAAGCTTACCCGGCGCAACGACACCCAGATCCTGCTGATCGACCACAATGGCCTGGTGGCCGCGCACCCCGTGCTGGACCTGCAGGAGCGCACCCACGACGAATACGCCGGGATGATCGCCGGCTTTAGCGAGGACGACACCTTTGAGCGCCTTGACCCGGTGGCCGGTATCTCCATGACCGGCGCTGTGGCGCGCTGCCGCGTCGGCGACAAGGAGTGGACCGCGATCGCGCAACTGCCCACGGACGAGGCCCGGGCGCCGATCTCTTCGCTGGGTCGCCAGTTGCTGTTCGCCGAACTGCTGCTGCTTGGCGTGGCGGGCGGCTTCTGCATCGTGATGCTCCGCGACTATCGCCGCATCCGACAGCTGAACCGCACGCTGGACAAAACCAACGAGCAGCTGGGCAAGGAGGTCGAAATCCGCAAGGACACCGAAGCCGCGTTACAGAAGGCCAACGTCAAGCTGGCGGAACGAGTCGAGGAAAGCAGCCGCACCCTGGTAGACACCGAGGCCCAGCTTAGACAAGCCCAGAAGATGGAGGCGGTCGGCAGGCTGGCGGGCGGCGTGGCCCACGACTTCAACAACCTGCTGTCGGTGATCATCGGCTACGCGCAGTTCGCGCAGGAGGGGCTGCCCGAGGATTCGCCCCTGCGCGCGGACATCGAGGAAATCCGCCAGGCGGGCGAGCGTGCGGCGGGCTTGACGCGTCAACTGCTGGCGTTCAGCCGCAAGCAGGTGCTGCAGCCGGTGGTGCTGGATCTCAACGAGGCGGTCGCGCGCATGGACAAGATGCTGCGCCGCCTGCTGGGCGAGGATGTCCAGTTCCAGACCTTGCTGACCGACGACCTGGGCAGGGTGCGCGCCGACCCCGGGCAGCTCGAGCAGGTGGTCGTGAACCTCGCCATCAACGCGCGCGACGCCATGCCCGAAGGGGGCAAGCTGACGATCGAGACCGGCAACGCCGACCTGGACGAAAACTACGTCGCCGATCACCCCGACGCGAAAGTCGGACCCCATGTGTACTTCGCGATCAGTGATACCGGCGTCGGCATGGACGCCGCCACGCGCGAGAAGATCTTCGAGCCCTTCTTCACCACCAAGGAAAGAGGCCGCGGCACCGGCCTGGGTCTCAGCACGGTGTACGGCATCATCAAGCAGAGCGGCGGCAACATCTGGGTCTACAGCGAGCCCGGGCGCGGCACGACCTTCAAAGTCTACCTGCCGCGCGCGGAGGACACGTCTGAACCCAAGGCAGTGGAGGCTCCGAAACACGCCGAACGCGGCACCGAAACGATCCTCGTGCTCGAGGACGAGCCGGGCGTGCGGCGCCTGGCCGAACAGGTGTTGAGCTCGGCGGGCTACACCGTGCTCGCGGCCGAGAACGCGGAGCAGGCGACGGAGCTGTTCAAGGCAAACCAGGACAAGGTGGCCATGCTGCTGTCCGACGTGGTGCTGCCCGGCACGGGAGGCCCGGCGCTGGCCAGGCAGCTGCAGGCGATTCAGCCCGGCCTGAAGGTGCTGTTCATGTCGGGCTACACGGATAACGCGATCGTGCACCACGGCGTGCTGGACGCCGGCGTGAACTTCCTCGAAAAGCCCCTGCGCCCGGACGCGTTGCTGAAGAAAGTCCGCTCGGTCCTGGATGCCACGGAGGGCTCGTTGCCCTGACAGCCCGTGCCGCTATAGTCTGCGCGGCTTGAGGAAAGGCTGTCATGGCTAAAGGCGAGACGCAGGCTGAGAAGGCTAAGAAGTTTGAGCTGCCCCCTGACCGGATTCCCAACAAGGTCAGCAAGGCGCGCATGGATTCCGACGAATGGAAGAAAAACGTCGAGGCCATGACCGCGCTGGTCGAGCAGCACCGCAAGACCGCCGAAAAGCTCCGCCACGGCGGCGGCGCCAAGGCCATCGCCAAGAAAGAAGAAGCCGGCCTGCTGCCGCCCCGCAAGCGCGTTGCCGCGTTGCTTGATGAAGGCTCGCCCTTCCTTGAATACGGCCTGTACGGCGGCCTCGGCATGTACGACGAATGGGGCATCCCCAGCGCCAACGTGATCACCGGCGTCGGCAAGATCAAAGGCCGCGACGTCATGGTGGTCGCCAACGACAGCACCATCAAGGCCGGCGCCTTCTGCCCCATGACCAGCAAGAAGGTGCTGCGCGCCCAGCGCGTGGCCATGGAGAACCACCTGCCGCTGGTGTACCTGGTGGATTCCGCGGGCGTGTTCCTGCCCCTGCAGGACGAGGTGTTCCCCGACAAGGACGATTTCGGCAAGGTGTTCGACTACGCCGCGCGCATCACCGCCATGGGCATCCCGCAGGTCAGCGCGGTGATGGGCCTGTGCGTGGCCGGCGGCGCCTATTTACCGGTTTTGTGCGACCACGTGCTGATGACCGAGGGCAGCGGCATGTACCTCGCCGCCGCGGCGCTCGCCAAGGCCGCCAAGACCACCACCGGCGACGTCACCAACGAGGAAATCGGCGGCGCGCGCGTGCACGCCGAGAAATCCGGCACGGCCGATTACGTCTGCAAGACCGACGCCGAGTGCATCGAGAAGATCCGCAGCATCGTCGGCATGTTCAAGGACCGCCCCAAGGCGCCCTTCAACCGCGAGGCCGCCAAGCCGCCCGCCTACGACGCCAGCGAGCTGCGCGGGATCATCCCCGAGAATCCGAACAAGGGCTACGAGATGCGTGACATCATCGCGCGCATTGTCGATGACAGCATCTTCAACGAGTACAAGCCCGACTACGGCAAGACCCTGCTGTGCGGCTACGCCCGCATCGGCGGCTGGGCCGTGGGAATCGTGGCCAACCAGAAAGACACCATCCGCCACAAGGACAAGCCCTGGGAAACCGGCGGCGTGATCTACCACGATGCGGCCGACAAAGCCGCGCGCTTCATCATGGACTGCAACCAGCTCGGCGTGCCGCTGGTGTTCCTGCACGACGTGAACGGCTTCATGGTCGGCCCGGAGTCCGAGCACAACGGCATCATCCGCAAGGGCGCCAAGATGGTGAACGCCATGAGCAATTCCGTGGTGCCCAAGTTCAGCATCATCATCGGCGGCAGCTTCGGTGCCGGGCACTACGCCATGTGCGGCCGCGCCTACCGCCCGCGCTACATTGCGGCGTGGCCCAGCGCGCGCTACGCGGTGATGGGCGGCGAAAGCGCGGCGAACACGTTGCTGACACTGCAGATCAGCAAGATGAAGGCGCAGGGCAAAGAGGTGAGCGACGAAGAGGCCAAGGCGCTGCTGGCCGACATCAAGAAGCGATACACCGATGCCACGCACCCGGCCTACGGTGCTGCCAGGCTGTGGCTTGACGCGATCATCGAGCCCGAGGAAACGCGCAACGCGCTGATCCACGCGATAGAGATGTCCGCCAACAACCCGGAGCTGCCGGAGTACAGAACCGGCGTGCTGCAGACCTGACGCCTTGGGGCCTGCTGCTGAACTTGTCGCACGAGGGAAGCCGTGAAGGCCTATGAAATCCGCAAGGCCATGAACGCCAGCCCGTTCCACACGTTCACGCTGCACCTGAAGAACGGTCGCAGTTTGAAGGTGGAACACCGCGACTTCATTTCTGTCGACCCGCAGGGTCGAACGACCATCGTGTTCAAACTGGATGGCAACCGGGAAGCCGTTGACATCCCGCTGGTTTACTCGATCGAGTACCACAGCGGTCGAAACGGACGCAGGCGCAAAGCCTGCTAGTACAGCGTCAGGCAAGTAGTCCGGCAGTTGAACCATGTTCGGCGGCTGTTGCAGGGGATTCGCCGCCGCCGGGAAACAACAAACTGCAAAATGCAACCACGAATAAACACAGGTGAACATGTGTACCTGTGTTCACCTGTGGTTGCTTTCAATCAGACCGCGCAGAGCCC